>Ga0209673_1000470_pt1 | contig 67839 bp, 67 predicted proteins | sample AraplaCol_mMS_r2_2_FD_184274 | JGI IMG/M metagenome (GOLD analysis project Ga0209673, IMG submission 184274) | Arabidopsis root microbial communities from North Carolina, USA - plate scrape MF_Col_mMS_r2 (SPAdes) (version 3) | ecosystem: Host-associated > Plants > Roots > Endosphere | place... | reverse complement strand
CCCGTGCTTAAAAAAGGTGGCGCGCGGACTCATTGTGCAACGTACGATTGTTCATTGCTTTGTTCAGGCCTCGTTTTAAATATCACAAGCTCATTTGTTTTAGAGGTATATACTATTTGACAGACTCACCCCCGCTCCCTCTATTTTATCCTCCTCTGCCCCTTACACTTTCGCAGACTATACCCTCATCTATTAAGTACTATTTAATATATCAAGACCTCTCCTTCAAACAAGATCCTACAAACACGCCGCAACTCTTCGTGCCTCTGATCATCCGACTGACTCAAATTATCATCTGAGCGCTATCCTCGAAGCTTATTTCAGTCCCTCCTTGGCCCAAAATGCAGGGTTTATCGAATAAATCCGATAGCGATACTATAGTCATGAATCCGGTTGTACCTTCAACTACGAATACAAATACAGGCTCGACTTCATGGGCTCAAAATATCATCACATCCATCCGAGATCTTTTCAGACGCGAACCTACTTCGGAATCCGAGTCAGATGCTTTGGCTGCTTGGGTTGGTGTACGGAAAGGTAGAGGGAGATGTCGATCTGTTGGGGAGGTTCACTGATTGCTTCCAAGCAGATGGGAGAATTATAATTTGGGGTCTTGATGGGTAGGGAAGATAGTGATGGTAATGATGGAAGTTTGAATTATCCTCTTTGAGGAATGACATTTGAAGTGCCTTATGAAACGCAAATGAATATAAATATGAATATTGCAAATGAATAATTCCATGATGTGGTATAGATACACGGTTAACTAGGAGAATCACCGCCATAAAGTATAAGTGTATAAGTACATTGTTACAATATCTCCCTCGGGAGATTCAAGATACAAAGCGCAGTCCCAAGATTAACCCTAAACATTTACACGAGTAGGGATCTTGACCGTGCCACGAGTACGATCATTACGCGGAACACCGTACCGCCGACCAGGGGCCCAAGGCGCACGACCATCCTTTCCAACAGTCTGCTCAGTGAAGACAGCATCCTGGATACGGAAGGCAAAGCGACTATCCAGAGGCTTAATTGTCTCAGTGCTCCGCTTACGACGATCAGCCGTACGTGCGGCACGCTCTTTCTCGGCTTTCTCCTGACGCTCCAGACGCTCCGCGTGGCGCTGAGCCACTGTTCGACGCTCTTCAGGGAAGGCAGCGCGGTCACGGGCCAGCTGGACCAACTGCGGATGCGGGATACGCACGTCTGCAGGCTGAAGAACCTGACGTGCCTTGTCACCCTTGCCAACCCACTCAATGGAGCTAGGTTTCTGGATAACATCTTCCGCCAGATCGGAAGGATGGGTAATTTTATCGCCGACCTTCTTTTCTAACATGGGGGCACCTGAGAAAACGCGGCCCGCATCGACACGGGTGAAGGGGCGCGACTCTGGCACTGGGTAGAAGATCTGGGCGCCAGTGGCGGGGTGGACGGGGAGGTCGTTGATGGGTTCGTGGTAGGTTTGACGCTCGCCGGCCTGGGCGAGAGGGGTGGTGGGGATCATTTCGTGCACAGCACGGGCATATGGCAATGCGAGAGGGTTTCCCTAGTTGAATCAAGAAGCGTTAGCTGCGTTGCAGAGACGTGATTCAAATGTGAATAGGAATAGGTGAAGTGACAGCAAGTATATCAGTATAAAGGGAGTTTTAACCAGTCAAGCTTAGCCTGTGTCTTCAAGACTAATCGATTTTTTTGGTATCTCATCATTTGCGTCGGATGTGCAGGGTGAAATTTTGGCATTCAAAAGGGAAATGGAAGGGGAATGGTTTTTTACCTTTTCTCTTTGCCTTCGCTCCAATTCGACTAATCGTACCACAGCAGCAATGCGGTTCATATCAATACCGAGCTCGACACTGACAGCCCGGGGGCTCTTGTTTTGCTCCTTAACCCGAACATAAACCTCATTCCGAAGTTCCTCGCTAAGAACAGGTTCACTAATGAAGTGCGAGTTGTTTGGGAAAGGTCGATTGGATTGGGTGCCATCCGCCAGCCTCAAATAATTGGTTTCACCAGGGGTGTGATGCTTCAGACCGGCTCCTTGGGTAGCTAGCCACTCGAACATTTGCCGACGAAGCTTAGTCTGTTGAGTCGCGGTGACTGAGAAATGACGGGAAGATTGTGATGAGGAGCATAGAGAAGGGATAGAAGAGGATGTGGAGGAGGAAGATGTGAGGTAGGGGAGAAGATTGGAGACACTTCGGCTCTGTATCCGGGGGGCCATCTTGAAGGTATTGAGCACGACCCCGGGAATGCCGGGAATCGCGGAATAAGACTTAATTAAGAGAGAGAATTCAATTGCTGTATTATATTACAGCAATCGCAAAGCCCTCGACAGCTAATGCTGCAATTGGTGGATGGGGGAAGGTCGAGTGGTTGAAGTTGTGTTTGTGGCAGAAACTTTCCCGCGCCGAAAAGTTGAGTCGTGTGTGGTGTCACGTGATGAGTCCTACGGGGCCATCCAGAACAAACAACCGACAGCAACGTAAATTACCAAGATATAGTTATAGTATTAGAGAAGAAGCTCGATAGTGTAGAAATCACATCTCATGTTCTCATTTTATCCATACTAGCAGTGATATCATGTCAAGAACGAAACAGAATGTAGAAAAGGAAACATTGGAACGAAATCCGATGTAGCGCCCATTTCCCGATTTGCAATGCGACAAAATGAATTTAAGACAGAGTAGGAGATATTACCCAGAAAAAGAAAGATAAAAAGATAGCGAATGCAGCGAAATCGGGAGCAAAGATCTGTGCGCCTTTGCCATCAAGCAATGTCCATATCCATACCCATGCCATACTATGGTAGTACCACATAACATCATCCGAAAAGGAGATGCAAGTAAAAACCCAAGAGCCGGACGCCATTTTCTGTTCGTTCCATTGCTGGCCGGGAAGTGTATGATAGGGTAGGAAAGAAATATGATGAGTCCCTTAACAAAAGTGCAATAAGAACTGAAGCTACAAATATCCCGTAGCTCATGCCATTCAGTGAAGAATAAACGATGATTACCCAGTGGCCGAGACGAATAATCGGAATATAAGGAAATAAAGGAAAAGGGCACAGTAAAGGAGACAAATTAGAGAGAGAGAGAAAGAGAAGAGAGCCTTCTTCGAATACTTGTATAGGAAGGGAGCTGATAATTGCAAAAGCGCAAGATAAATAGCAAAAATCCATTTCCGGGTTCACGTGAAAATGCACTGATTAAGAAAGACAACAAACGCAAAATAAGATGTAATGGGGAATCACGGTTGAAAATAGGCGACACCGCGCGTCGAGCTCGGGACCAGCCATTGACAGACAAAAATCTTCGAGTAATGAAGTTGTAGTCAAAGCCGAGGCGCGCGGGCGAAGAAGAAAAAAGAAGCAGCATAATACAAAGCAAACAAGAACACGCAAGGGTATGAGGTGGTGATGATAAAGGCAAATGGTGGACAGAAGCATGCGCCGTGCATGTGCAAGCACTTGCACAACTGACCACAGTAAGGATACAAACTTGACGATGACCTGAAATGCAATCCTCCCAAAGAAAACAAAACGTGAAGAGAAAAAAAAAAGGAATGGTAGAAGTGCGCCCGAGTCCCCATGCAATAAGGCAGAAAAAACAAAAAATAAATAAAAAATAAACAAAAAGAGAAGACAAGAAAAGCAAAATCAGAGGAGATAAACGCATCACGCAAGAGCCAGAGATAAAGTGAAATACAAGAGACATTAAAGGCAAGAAGACAAAAAATCAGAGCCTGAATCAATACTCCCGAGAGGTATGCAGCCGCCGAATGCTGATCTAACTCGCGAAACGAAAGGAACCCCCCAATGCGCCAATTACCCCATAGTTCGTTCATCAAACATGCCGGACATGATCTCAAATATAATGCTTGGGACCTCAGCGACCCATCATGTAATCGGGGTAGAAGGAATTGAAGCCGTTCATATTCGGTGCCGCGTTGTTATTATTGTTGGTAGGAGTAGCTCCGGGTGGTGGTGGCGGCGACATCATCATCGAGTTACCTCCACTAGTCCGGATTCCAAGGCCCGAATTGTGACTGAAGTTATTGTTTGCCATCATCGCGTGTGGGTGACCTTGTCCGTGTATGGGATTACCGCCACCGTTTCGTACTGGCATCGGTATTGCTAGACCGGGAGGTGCAGCAAGTCCAGGAGGTGGTCCACTAACCGAGGAAAACATATGGCTGTGCATACTGCTCAGATTGTTGCCTCCTGGAGCCCCGCCTGGTCCGGAAAGAGGATTGGCAGGGTTCATGCTACCAGGCTGACCCGAACGAACACCCAGAGGGTTTTTGGAGAAACTCAGACGAATGCCAGTCTTGACGCTGTTGGACAACTTATAGCCATACAGCTCGTTGAGTGCCTTGCTGGCCATAGCAACTTCGTCAAACTCCACGAAACACATGGGTCCGTTTTGTTTGTTTCGGAAACACAGTCGCTTGTATCCGCGTTGCTTGGAGAAGAGAGCCTTGAGCTCCTCCTCGGATGTGTCTGGCGGGAGATTACCGACGTAGAGTGTGTTACATGGCGGGTTCAGGTCGTTCGGGTTTGCAGCGGGTAAGCTATGTCGAGGTGTATGTTGGCTGGTATAGGGGAAGCTGTGACCATGACTGTGGCTGACAGAGCCAGGATAGGCAGACTGTGGACCATTGCTACCCATGCGCTGGCGGTGATCACCACCTGCATAATTCGGAAGAGGCGGGGATGACATGGCTGTAGAGAGAGACATATTGGCAAACCGACTGGTCGGGAGCTGGGGATTGGTCGACCGGCGCGGGGCCGAGACAGATGCCGAATGTCCATTTTCCGCGTAGCCCACCGGATCTTTCAACAACTCACCCGTCTCCTCATCGGGATCTTCATCGATCATCGATTTGCCTGTCACCCGGGGAAGGTCACCGACGCCGTTTCCGATCGGAGATTGTGGAGAAAATATGTTATGCAGACGTGAACCAGATTCCGATGCGGAGGGGAGGCCTTCACCGATTGCTTGGCCCGATGGGTTTGTCGATGAGAGTCTTTCAAGACTTTGAAAAGTGCCGTTGAAACGCGATGCTTGGCGCCCACTCAACAATCCGCGAGTTGCAGTATGATCGATGGTGTTGCGACGCGTGTTGGAGAGATTGGATCCGACCGCACCAGGGTACATCTCAACCACCATGTTCGCGTCGTTTTTGGAGTTTGGCTTGCCGTCAAGTAAGGCACGCGCCTCTTCGGCGGCAGGAAGAGTGTTGAATCGAGCGATCGCGCTGAGGAATCCGTCATCCTCCGGGTGGTCGGAGTTTACGAAATCGGCATCGACGAAATCCTTAGCGAAAAGGAGCATGCTGCGAAGAGCCTCGCGACTCGTGTTACGAGGAAGTTTGCGCATCAAAATCGCACCACTCCCACTGGGGGTGCGCCCTAGGCCATTCAAGGCCTGGAGATTGCGGTCGGAATCGCCGAGACGCATGCCGCCGTCGAAAGAGGATCCGATAGGTGAGAAGGGGTGTGTGAAAGTAGGAGCTAGAGTACTGGGCGCTTGCGATGCGGTTGGACTGTACACGTCGGTCGACATCGCATGCTGAGTTGTGGCTGGTGCCTTAGGAGGGAGTTGTGTTGGCGATGAGCCAGACGATACCGACTCGGTGCGTTGGGTGATTCCGAAAGAGCCAGGACTCGTTCGAGTAGACTGATTCGAGCTGCTGCTCATGCCTCACGGAGTCGCTGAGTGACGTTTAGAAAGGGTTGCAAAAAAAAAAAAAAATTCTTTCTCTTTGATTCCCCTCTGTCGCGACACACGAAAGTCAAAATGTAACAACCCCAGCAACGGACAGGAGTGTGCTCGTAACCGATCTTAGAGAATAGCGCACGACAAAGCGATCGTTGTGATAAGCGGCGCGTCAAAGTTCGAGTAGTATTGGGAGGAAGATTTGAGTGATTCAATCGAAAGTCGTCGCGAACAGAAAGTCTCTCATTGGAATGCGACAGAGCGCGCGTCGTTTTGACGTAGTGTGGACGGGAGGTTGGGTGTAGTAGGAAGATGGAAGATAGAAGAGAGAAGGAAGCGAAGTTGCGCGACGCCAAACAGGAACGATGGATGCAAAAAGAAAGGGGGAGGGGAAGGATGGGAAGATGATGAAAGAAGATTAAAACAGGAGGAGAGGAGGAGAGGAGGAGGAGAGGAGGAGGGGGGCAAAGAGAGAAGGGAAGGGGGAAGGGGGGAAAGAGAAAAGAGTCCGGAACAGTCGAGAGTCCACTCAGTGCCAGATCCATGGATCTGCTTCACGACGCGCCTCAAACGGGTGTACAGGTATCATACAGGGTCAATGGACTGCCATCATTGCGGAGGTCTCCATAGTGGGGGAATGTACCCGGCGGCAAAGTGACAATACGCTGTCAGAAGAATTACCATACAGCTCGACTATGGTAGCTGGCCGGTTGCAGAACGTGGGAAAAGTGCGTGTCCCGAATGAGGAATGCCTGGAGCTGATATTTTCTAGAATGAGTCCACTATCCCCTAGATAGGTATAGCTCTACAGCATTGTGTGTTCTCAATGACTACGGAGTATATTACAGGTATGCAGTATGTACATTAAACTACCGAGTTATAAGAGCTGTACTTAAAAAACAACGCTGAAGCAGCCTAGATAAGAACCAGCTCTCTCCATTCGTAACAGTGACTGCATATACAATGTAGGTGGTACCTCGAACCCGGCACCTTAAAGCCGCTAAACAGGCCACGAGCAAATCAGTAAATGAGTGAGCAGCCAACGAGCCTAGCAAGCCTCGGTCATAGCTTTGTTCCAGGCAGCCGGGTGCTGACATTTCAACGGGTATGCAGGAATCAACGACTAACAATTCACCCCAAGGGACGGGAGGAATATTAGGCATCACCTCGGTACGGAGTACGCAGTAGTTTAGTGTTTCACGATTTAGGGAAATAAGCCCTCGGCCGCGACCCGATCGGCTCCCTCGAAGTCGGGATGTAACAAAGTACCTTAGGTACATAGACCCGCAGAAGGGTTCCTTGCACATCACCTCGTGCGCGAACCCTGTCAAAGAGCGACAAAGAAAGGGGGACGTGAAGGGGGGTGGGAACATCGGGGCGTCAAGGAGACCGTGCACATTCCCGGGTTGATCTGGGGAAAGCAGCTGACCGCTTTGATACGACAAGCAATAAATACTACTGTATGTACTATAGTATCCAGAGTCAGGTCATTCACATTCAATCAAACATCCTTGGATTTATAACAACATAAAAAGCCCCTGCTTTGCGCATCCATGGAATTTGAAAACTCAAAGGATGGGCGATCCTTTGAGGCGGACCAATGACTAACACTTCTCAATCTGGCCCTGCCTTGGATTGGTCAGCACGCGCAATGGACTTGGCCTTATCCAACGCTGCCATTTAATGTGGTTGGGCCGTGGAGGTACCACTTGGTGTTGTCGGTCTATCAGTCCCTGACTTGTTTGGATTTTGTGAACGGGAGTTTGTGATTGTTATTTTGACGCGTCTATGATTACTGCTTGGCTGCCTTTCTCTCTTTAAAAATGATTTGAAAGTCTCTCTATCGGGTGACTTACTGTACCTTCTACCCGAGTTGACTATCCGGATGCCTAATGAAGTAGAACTCCACGTCAGATTCGAGGCTGTCACATTGCCGAGCAAAGAAGCAGATCAACTGTACAACTTGGTCCATGCTCAAGATCTAGGCGATATGCGCGATTGAGTAAATGGTCTATGTACATTCCTCGGCTGACAGTACTGTAGTAGTCCCACTAATATGCCGAGAGCCAATTGAGGAGACGCTGTTCAAGACCAGTACTTTGTGCAAGTACAAGGTCGTAGTATTTCTTTGTGGCTCGCTTCATATAGTAGATACTCGGGTATATGCATCATCTATTAAGGCTTGCACCAGAATGGTAGTATCAGGACTATATGCAAGCACCTGTGAATGGGGTTAGCTCCTAGATTGCAATACGGAGCCAAGGCTGGAACAGATCTGAGAGTACCTACTATGCGATACTGAGAGATTCTATAGTAGCTGGACTGATAGTAGTAATTTTAAGTAATCTACACGCCCATGCTACACTCCCATAGAAGCTTTCTTTCCCATTAAACACCGAAATCTAATATGCACGTCCTTCCGGGGCTCCGAGTTCACGAGCCTCAACAGGTCCTTGCTGATCCCAGGCACTGCCAAGGTGTATCTACACTTTAGTGTATACTGTGAAGAAAAAAAACGACGAGAGGTGTTCTCCCATCGGCTACTAATACCAGTACTGGTAATGGTTATACTGATACTGCCGAATCTTCGGTTGAGATGAAGACTTTACATGTCCATCTTCATTCGAGACTATTCCATAATATACACAGTAGACGGGTCCCAAACCGGCTTTCCCAGGATTTCACAAACGCCGCAAATGCCAGTCGCATAAAGCCAAAAAAAAAATACATCCACCAACTACCAGCTTCTTCTGGATTTTATGCCAGATGGCAAATGAGCCATGCACGAGGCATGGAAATCCAATCCTGCACGTAGTAGCTCTCGGCGGAGAAAACAAGGTTTCAAGCATCATTTCATGCCTTCTGGTAGGTCTTGGGCTTCTCTTCCAGCAGACGAGCCTAGAAAGATTCAACTATTAGCATCGGCTCAATGGTCTCGGAGAAGAAGAAAAAGGGCGCAAGCAGTCCAGGCGCTCCGCGTTCTTGAGTGTTTCCCGACTCACCATGTTCAATAACTTCCACACAGGATCACTAGCCTGTGCTCCCACACCAAGCCAGTATCTAGCACGCGCCTTGTCGAGAGTAATATCCTTGAATGGACGCGGAGGAGCAAGATGGTCAGGGATACCGTGACGAGCTATCGGGAGGGGGTTGTATGTTCCGATGACCTCGAGGGGTTTGGCGCCGCGGGCGGATCTACAATACCGTGTTAGCAAATCTGGTAATTTCCCTTTCGTTTCTTCTGTCAATTGATTAATCATCGCCAGCATAGCCAGCGCATCTGAGGCTATGCGCGAAGACTTTCGGAGAACAGGATAGACTGTGATGGACGAGAATGGGAACGGAGGTGGACGCACCGGGCTTGCGCAACAACAATGTTGTAGAATGGCTTATGCTTGTTGCCGAAGCGTGCCAACCGAATTCGAAGGACCATGGCGACGGTTGTGATGTCTTTATTGATAGTCGTGCTTTCTGTGATGAGAATCAAAACTCCGCAAAAGTTAGGAGGTTCGGGCGGTGAGTTTTTCCGAAATGGCTCGATTCGGAATGGCGGCGGGGATGATGCAATGCGAGATATACTTCAACTTCAACTTGCTTCAGGTTTTCTATTCTACACTCTTACAATTCTCTCTGCTTTTAATATTTGGCTGGTTTTTGCCTCGAAGCTTCGGGCTCAATACAGCAAAGCCAAGGGTTTATGTTCCGTTCTCTCTTCATTAGACCATTCTCTTTTACTACTGTTCGTCGTTACAGTAAAGCTGCCGCGATGTCGTTAAAAGTATGATTGAAAATAATGATCCTCGAAAGCAATCCCTCTAACCTTGAACCAGGCAATCTCCGCGAAAGATGCCGCATCTTTGGACAAAGACCTAATGGACATGGGTGGATGGTCTCTCGACCAGCTGATGGAATTAGCCGGTCTCTCCGTCTCGCAAGCAGGTGAGTGTCCATCAAAATATCAACATGATCCCTACTAACAAGACAATTTGAAGTCTGGCATGTCCACCCAATCTCAGCAGGAAAGAATGTCCTTGTAATCTGTGGACCAGGAAACAATGGTAAAACCCCCTTGCCAAATCATCACTTGACATAAAACTGAACTAACTCCCCCAGGCGGCGACGGACTCGTAGCCGCGCGTCATCTCGCACAATACGGCTACAAACCCTCAATCTACTATCCAAAACAAGGCAAAAATGAGCTATACACCCGACTATGCACCCAACTAGAAAATCTGTCTATCCCATTCATAACAGACTCAGAATTCAGCATCGCCCTACAAGAAACCTCATTCCTAGTCGACGCAATCTTCGGCTTCTCATTCGGGGGACCTTTGCGCGAGCCATTTGGAACCATCATTTCTCAAATTGAAGCGTCCAAGGTCCCCGTTTTAAGTGTCGATGCTCCGAGTTCTTGGGATATCGCGTCGGGTCCGCCGAAGGAGGGTCCTGGTGCGGGATTCATGCCTGCTGCGTTGATTAGTTTGACTGCGCCGAAGCCTTGTGTTCAGTTTTATTCTGGAAGGCATTTTATTGGTGGTCGCTTTTTGTCTCCTAATATTGCGCAGAAGTATGGGCTTGATTTGCCCAAGTACCCTGGTATTGACCAGGTTATGGAGGTTGGGGTGGATGCGGACGCGAGATTCTAGGAGAGTTCTATTAGAGGTAAAATATTATCTTCAGGTTTTAGGTAGGATTCATGAGATCGTGAACTGTGAAAATATCCAGGATCGGATTATGATACTTGCTTTATTCTTTGAGAAAAGATAGGTGAAGAATGTCATGAATTATAATGATCAATGTGCAGAGTCCATTGCGTGGTCTTCGTTAAGAGGTAGTGTGAATCTATCTATGCGCTTTCCAGAATAATTCTCTTAGAGAGCCTCTCTCGTTTCCTGAATGATCCCCTTTACTCGAGGCTCCATTCCAGGACCAGACCCCGAGACCCGCGAGAGGACGCTATCGACTTCGTAAACTTCCTTCGCAGCACTCTTGACTTCCGCGCCCAGAACCTTGATCAAAGTTCCCGTAGCGACAAGTCCACGGTAAACCGCTTCAGAATCCTTCTCATTGGCCATAATATTGATTAACTCCTCGAGGAGGATTAGAGCTTTCTCTGCGGATTCAGGCGTCTGCTCTCTGCCTTCGGACGTTATGTAGACAGCAAAATTAATGTATAAGGTCGTAATGGCGATAGTAAGATTTCGATTCGGTGACTCGCCGCTGTTAGACAATGCAGATTTAACACCGGCTATTATCGAGTCGAACTCATTAATGACTAGATCACGACCAGCAGCAGTCTCAAACAAATTGGCAAATGTTCGGACTACGAGCATGGCGTTGTTCGGATTCAAAGGTGCATCGAAAGCTCCACTGGCTAGCAGTCCCGATACTAGATTCTCCCCGCTGTACTCTGTGGTAGCGACAAAAGGTGCAGCTGCAGCCAGCAGGCGAAGGAGGTCCAGCCCCGGGAGTCTGTTGGCAGATGGCCATGAGGTGGCAGCCCTGAAAATCAATGGAACAGCAGCTTCAAGAACAGGTGAGTCCGCGAGCGGCTTGCTGGATTCCAACTGGTCACATAGGGCGACAACTTCATCAAATTCAGAGGGCACTAAAGTAGTGCCTTTCTCGCCTTCTGAAACGAGCTTGTCGTTGATTTCTTGGAATTTCTTCACGATGACCTTAAGTTGGGCTGTCTTGATGGACAGATATGTTTTTTGGGGAAGAACTCGGGGAAGCTGCTCAGGAACAGGTTGCTGCGCTGCTTCTGATGCTGCATCGCCGGGACGGTATCGTCTCTCTGTGCCCCAGGGGTCACCGCCAGCAGGTGTTGTTTCCTGGGCCTGGCCGATAGTGGCCCCTTGAGTATTCTGTGTGATGAAATTGGCCACTTGATCAAGGTATGTCATAGGTAACTCGTTATCTCCAATGAACTTTGTTGCTGCCTCGTAGGGGTTTTGAGAGACGTTATATGGGAGTTTGAGTGGGGGCTTGCCGTCCTCAATATCGACGTCAAACACATAATCATAGTCCTGTCCAAGATATTCTGTCTTACGGCCACTGCTTCCGGCAGATTCGACCACAGTACCCACAGCTATCCATTCCTGTGTTGCAGACGACCAGGTATGTGCTGTGACACTGCCATCTCCTTCGCGGATCATCTGTACCTGACCCTCCTTTGTTCCTGATTTTTGCTGTAGGAATTCTGGGCCAGGAAGTTGTTCCTTGTCAATCTTTCCAACCTGCTCTGCCGGAATAGCGGACTCTTTAACGGCTTGATCGAATTGTTGTACGGCCTCCGGGGAAGCGATTCGATCCGGGCTTCTACTGAAGACACGAGTGACACGATCACTAGCACCCGTGACAATATCGCCATTCTCACCACATGCAGCAACGCTCCAGACAGAGATGGCAGGGTGGGTAATGGTCTGAATGCACTGGGTTCCATTCCAGACTCTGACCGTGCGGTCTTCACCGGAGCTAACCAATTCTCCCGAGGGAAGAGCAGCAAGTGAATATACAAAGCTCTCATGGCCATGCAAAGAAGCTACCAAGCGTCCCTCCAAAGTATAAAGCCGAATGATTCCATCGTTACTGGCGGAGGCGAATTGTGCACCTGTCGGGTTCGACGCTGGGACCTTGCATAGGGCCCTGACGACGTCATCGGAGTTCTTAACGCTTCCTCGAAGGTTGCCGGCGGTATCGAAAATGCGGATTATCTTATCAGCACAGCCTGAAGAATAAAACTTGTGTCAATCTTTGCTCCTGCTAAAATCCATTCTGTGAGTCACATTGTAGATTGGTCAGCAAGCTTACCAGTGATGATGGTGTTCTTATCGTAGGCCAGCACAGCCCAGACGCTTCCCTCGTGCCCATCTAGAATCCTTTCAGTCTCCCATTGACCAACTTTCCAAATCCGAGCAGTTGAGTCCCAACTACCACTGACAATCCAACCACCATCAGGAGACACGTCTAATGCGCAGATGTTATGGGCATGGCCCAGTAACATAGCATCAGCATTGTCATCTGCCAATTTGCTGGGCTGTCGAGCTTCAATGATAGTATCCTGACCACCGGATAGAACAAGGCCTTCGGGGTATTCAGCTGTAGGTGGAAGGTAGGCTAAGCTATTGATGAATGCCTGACCATGGGCGGTGATAGTGTAATCATAGGTTGGAGGGGAAGACGAGACAAGCTTCCAAAGTCGGACAGTAGCATCACGGGATGCCGAGAAGACTGCATTTGGATTGGGGAAAGCGACGGCGCGAACCTGAAATTGGAAATAATGGTCAGTATGCTACGATGGGGTGCCTTTCGAGGTGACCGAGGAGGGCAGCGGAGGAAACCTGAGTGACTTACATCATCGCCATGCCCCTCAAGGGACGCGGAAAGCTTGAAGTCAGGCATACATACAACTGATACCTTTAATGTGAGATGAAGAGAAGGAAATCCACAAAAAGAGACACTGATCGAAGTAAGAGCAGTAGAGATGGCCGGTGTTGTCCTTTAGTCGTTCTGGGGTCCCCGCCTGCGCATCATATCACGTGGGCGGTGGAGCTATGACGAACCTGCTAGAAAACGACCGCATTTGGGCTTTCTTCATTTTCTTTTGTGGTCGATATACATTCAGAATGGGAGTATTTTCAGTACAAAGGTCAATTGGAGAATGATGGATGAGTATCCTTATACTATATATCACACCATCATGATATTCCATTTGACTGACGCGTGTAATACCTTCTTTTATCTCGCTCTGATCTATGGGTACCTGTGGGACGCCATCATCTGTAGCTATTCCCATAGTGATACTCGTGTATGAGTCTAGCCTTGCCCCATCCAGTGGAAAATTCACCAGTAGAACGATTCATCTTTCACCGCCCTCGGTGCAATTCCACTCTCCTCCAGGGAATCATTCTGCATTTTCAACTTCATTGAATAAAATAGAATCACAAGCGAGCTTTAAGCTACACTGGCAACTGGATAGAAGACCAATCTAACCCGATTGGGCCTAGTCAAGCACGATTACCTCAGCGTGCAGGTGACCCTCAATTATATCGCTGCACATCGACTCTGTGGACTCGATAGACAATTAACGATTGACGCGGGGCATGATCCCACCGTTTGGTTCTTCTGTACACTTGATGACTTGACGACCGTGACGAATCTCTTTTGCACTTTCCTTAACACGTCAACTGATTTCCATTTTCTTTTCGCTCCCTTTGGCGGTCTTGTTCGGTCACGCGGTTGTCCATCTTCTCTTAAAAACTTTTGAATCGTCGAAACATTCTCTGTCGTCTTTTGCAGAACTCGCTTGGAAAGAGAAAAATGGCGTCTGGTTAGTTTGATTTCCCAATACTCTAATCATGCGCTTTGATCCTAATGGTTATCCAGATATCCCTAAGGTCGTCCCTCTCACCTGTCACGGGCATTCACGCCCCGTGACCCATTTGAGTTTCTCCTCCACTGTTGAGGACGAGCAGTACTACCTCATTTCGGCATGTAAAGGTACCTTGACTGATTCCTACGTTTCTAGCACAGTTTACAGCTCGTTTCAGAATCATGATTAACTGGATTCGCAGATAACAATCCTATGCTGCGGGATGGCATCACAGGTGACTGGTACGATCTGCCCCACAATAGCAAAATGTTGCAGGAAGCAAATTGACCTTTAACCAGGATTGGCACATTTCTCGGCCACAAAGGCGCCGTATGGCAATCCCGGCTATCTGCTGATGCAGCAATCTCAGCCACCGCCGCTGCAGACTTCTCTGCGTAAGTTTACACGGAACCATTTCTCCTTTGGGAAGAAAGAGCCAAAAGAAAGCCTAGTCACTCACAGCTCAAACAGCAAAGTCTGGGACACCTACTCAGGCGAATGTCTTCATACCTTACAACACGCACACATTGTTCGAGCAATTGCGTTCCCAATTCAAATTAACCCGCAAGTCCTCGCGACTGGTGGCGCCGAGAAGAAATTGCGTATCTTCGACCTTTCCCGTGGATCTGGTGGAGGTGGTAGCAACAACTCTTCCCCTCCTCTCCCGCCAACAGGAGGTGAGAATGGTTCTACAGCCACAAGCTACGAAATCGGCCCCGGTGTCCATGGCGGTACCATCAAATCTATTGTTTGGAGCCAGGACTATAATGTCGTGACAACAGCTGCGGAAGATCGCAAAATTCGATGGTGGGATCTGCGCTCACGACACCCTGTTGTCGAGTACGGTGTTGATGGAAATATTGGTTCTTGCGAATTGAACAACCTGGCTACCCGGCCCGCTGATCCCGGCATCCTCACTGTGGCTGCTGGAAAGAGCGTTTATCTCTTTGATGGCTTACAGCCAGGCCGACTGTTGAAGAAGGTTGATTTTGGGTACGAAGTCGCCAGTGCGGCTGTCAATAGTGAATCGGGTCGTTTGGTCACCGGTAGTGCCGAGGATACCTGGGCCCGAGTCTATGATCTGAACACCGACGAAGAACTTGGTAGGTCTATCATTTACATTCTGGTGATGAATTTGAAACTGACATTTCTCATAGAGGTGCAAAAGGGACACCACGGGCCCATTTGGTCTATCAGCTTCTCACCCGATGGAAAGCTTTATGGCACTGGTAGTGAAGATGGCACCATCAAATTGTGGAAGGCATGCCGGGAGCCGTATGGCCTCTGGCGGTAATGGAGCAAATCGTTTGCTTCACCATCACTGTAACTATTCAAGGTCAAAATACCTGAACAATCATGGGCAAATAAATGTAACTTGTCCGATGGTATTTTTATTTTCAACTTAGATCACGATTTCACCTAAGGGAAGTGCGTGTTTCATCATCATCATTATCATCACAAAGTACGCGGCTTAGACGCTGCTGGGAGCACCGCTGAGGTACTAGCATTGCGCGTCCACTAACTTTGAATATATCTAGCGAGTACTTGTCACTAGTAGCCGTGTAAATAGAAGACATAGTAAAATACTAAGTCTGGTTCTTTCTAGAATGGGAAAAGGGAGGCCGGTATAGGTACTGGTATATAAACTCGAGTAACAGTCTTGGAAGTGAGACAATCCATGAAATATGGCAACTCAACAAATGTTTGCATAGCGTATTGGTAAGATTAACCTGGAATATTTGATCAATCCAGACTTCAATTTGAAGAATAACTCACAAGCTGTTGCGGCACCTATCGGGCGTGAGCATAATCTGGATTGGCCTAGTCGCCATTGAAGAGCCCTCTTCAATAATGGAGTACCAAAAGCCAGTGGGGTAACCAAATAAATTGGGGATTAAGATCAGCGGCCCCCATGACGGCTTGGGCCCTTATTTACGGCGGAGTATTGAAAATTTTGCTAAATGGCGCATAATAAATCAAAGTTCTGAGGTTGAAGAGGTGGATTAGTGGTTTATTTCCAAAATCTATATGCCCCTGAAAATTATCATTATAGATACTCCTTACATGCGAGGTCACAATGGCTAGCAATTCCCTCTAAGCTACGATTGCTCAGTTTACATTTATGGATAATCATTCTGTTCCTGATTCTCGTAACCTGTATGTCAATGTCAATTTGTGAGAGGGAATCATAATGACAATATTCAGGGCATGTAGATTTTAGAAATAACCACTATAGCGATACTACATATTCCAAGGACTGTATCAAGTTTGAAATAGTCTAGGATGAACGAAGTAGCAGAGAGCTGATGAAACTAGTAGACCTATAACTCTACAGCAGGAAATATCAAATTCAGAATTGAAATCAAAATTGATTTGGTCATTGACCATATAGATCATATTATTGTCATGGATATAGTAACTTTTCACTCGAGAAAACAAGAAAATCGAGTATGCATAACAGAAGATGCATAGATGGAAATGGGAATCAAGATTCGCTTAAAGAGGCAACAACAAAAAAGTTCTCAAAATCAGGCAAAAGGAAGAATTTCCTCGCCAGTGGCCTTGAATCTTGAGACCATGAATCCCGGCTTGCAATTTGACTCCCAGTCGACATCGAATCCGGCGTCAGGGTTATGTCCGTTGGACATTTGCTTAGAGAGAGGAATGCCTTCGGAGTCTGACATGTCTGCATCGCTCTCTTCGCCGCAGGGGCAGGTTCCGGTTGTTCTGGCGCCTGGGGTGACGCAAGGACACATACCCAGGGATCGGTTGCATGGAACACACTTGTAGTATGCTTGGTTTGAGTCGGACATGAGGCGGACACCGGGAAGACCGCAAGATTCACACTTCCAGTGGGCGGGGTGATCGAAAGTCATGATGAAAGTTTGTTATGTTTGATAACTTGAACTATTAAATGTATAAGTAAATTGTCACACTGAGAAATGGGGGAAATGTGGTTGATAGTTCGAATAACTATTATGAAGCGTACCTTGATAGAGAGAAGTATATAAGTTCACGAAGTATGTATAGGAGAAAAGGTACCCGAAATTAAAATGATCAGGAACAATGAAAGGAACTTGAAGCTAAATACTGATTGCTGAATGATACTCACCAAAATCCGGGGAATCCAAGTGTCTTTATATAGAAAAATCCAAGACGACTCCATACCAAAAAATTTGCGGGTGGCGTCGATCATTCTAGAGGATATGACGCTATTGGGACCACCCCCAACAGAACGTGTCTGCAAAGTCGAAAAGTATGGGGTAAGACCAGCGCGCATCTATGGAGAGCCATCACGTAAAAGATGCCGGTTCTAGACTCAGAACCATAGGGCATTTGCACTCAAAGGGAAAGCCCTGCTGCATTTGGGAAGGCCAAGATCCATGATGAGAATGGTGTTAGGTAATATCGCGCAAAAACGGGTCAAGTGACTTGGTCCCACTCTGGAAACCGTTACGTTTCTGTTTGCTAATTAGTTGGTATATTTCATGCATTCCACTTCATTCCACTCCGTTTTGGTTGGAAATGAAGTAACAGCCCCATACGGCGTGCGGCATTATTATCCAATCGTCGATTGCCACTGCACCGAATGCTTTCGGTCCGAGCATTCCCCGCATTCTGGCAATTCTTCGGCTTGTGGTGTGACTGTCACTTCATAGTACAGAGTACAGTATGGGGTGTATGTACAGTACAAAATGTGTATGTATGAGAAATGCGGAGTGCGGAGAAGGATGTGCGTAGTTAGAGATCAATGAGCAATTGAGCAACTATGTATCTATAACTACCTAACTAGATTCATACAAATACAACCATATCTTATCAAAGACAAAGAATATGTAAATGGCAAATGCAAGTACAACCACTATTTCCATAAAAACAAATGACTCAGAACTATTCATAGAGTACAGTATAGCCACCTCCAAAGAACGGTGGATCGCCTATGAATAGCATAAGGGGCAAATTGCCGCTACAAGTCAAGTGATCTGATCAAGGGATCAAGTAGCAGCGCCGAGTCGTACAATAGTAGATCCACTCGCTTTCCATCGGCAACATTGCGTGATTTCAATGAAACCTGTCAAAGATGGGAATTGATTCCGTTTGCGCTAAGAAATACCTCAAAAAACTAGAAAAAAAAATTGAAAATTGAAAATTTCGTTGTCCTCATGATACATCCAATAATATTCGGGAATTGCATCATTTCCCGGATGCCCGGCTACATACATGTACGAGATACGCGTAGTTCTACCAGCACATCTTAGTCAAAGACCCAATACCCCGTTTGAATTCGCAATTTTCTTCGATGATTATTTTTCTTGAAATTGCTTGCAGAGCCAAGAATGAATCAAGGCAAGACTGGAAAGTTGCACATAGACTTTTACACCGCAGCTTTGAGTCTAGGTCTTGATCTACAATCCCAACATGTCCTACCCACTACAAACTGTATTGCATAGTTTACTGTACATGGTGTGTATACTAAACCAAGGCCAATGACGATCACAATCTAGCACATGCTGTAATATGATTCGTCAGATCTAGTACAAATGACAAATGAAAACAAAGATGCCCTGAGAATTTCATGATATTGATACATCTCCGCATTCATGTTCTTTACGAAGTATTGGAATAGCATCCCTAGGTAACTCAGTTGTATGTCTTGAAAGAGTCTCCAGGAGACTTGGTTATGCAATCTGAGCGAAATAAATTGACTGAAAAAAAAATAGAGAAGAGATAGACACCATCAAATTCCGTTCTTGATCACCAACGGGAAATCTACTCAATCATGTCAATGTCATCATCCGCAGTTACCGGCGCAGCGGCAGCTGGTGCAGCCGCGGTTTCAGCAGGGGCAGGCTGAGCGACCGCTTGTTCGGGTTGCGCAACGGCTGTCTCGGTAGGGGCATCATTTCCACCCCAATAATCTTCCATCTCTTGATCCAGCTCCTCCTGTGTCTTGCGGGGTCGAGCATTGCCTGTACGGCGACCACCATTCTCGGTATTGCGTTGCCTGTTGTCGCGTCCTCCACGTCGTCCACCAGCACGTCGGTTTGGAGAACGTTCTCCAGGGACGTATCGATCAATGTGTTCGGGGGCGGGTTTGGTGACATCGCTGCGGCGACCACGACCAGGTCCACCACGACGTCGTCGGGATCCATCACCATTGTCACTACCAGGGCTCAGGCTACGAGCGTCCCGGCCAGGACGCTCTACGCGGTCGAACAAAGAGCTTCCGCGATCACCACGATCGCCGCCGCGACGACCGGGAATCAGAGACAAACGGATAGGTTGGCCCTTGGCGTTGGCGCCGTCGAACTCTTGAATCGAAGTGTGTGCATCTCTGAGGTGAGCGTATGTGATGTAGGCAACGCCTTCGGAGCGCCCAGCGCGGTCGTAAGCAAGGTTCAGGGCAGAGACAGGGCCAATTCGGCCGAAGAGGTCCTAGATTGTCGCGTGTTAGGAGGGAGATCAAATACAATGAATCGAGATTGGGAGATGGATTCGTACTTCCAGATCACTCTCAGTGATATCATAATGGAGGTTCTCGACGCGAACCTTGGTCAAAGCGGAGCCGCTGTTCAGGTCAATTAGTATCAGATACTGAAGTTTTGACTCCACCAAAGCTCAAGATATCGTTCTTACCGTTCGGGGGAGTGGCGACGACGGGGTCCACGGGGGCGTGCTAATTTAATGTTAGAGAAGTCCATCCATCGCGAGTTCCATTGCGAGGAACATACAATCTCTACCGTCATCATGGAATTTGTCATGTACCCAGTCACTAAAACTTATCAGCTTTGTATTCGACATCCAGCATCTAGGAACCAATACTCACAGGTTCAGGTCAACGCGGTCTTGTGTGTAGGGCTATTGCGATCAAAAGGAAGAAGAGATTGTTAGCTCCAAATCAGTTGTGGAAGTGTGCACACAGTGCTTTTCTCAGTCTTCGCCGCGGTCTCCTCGTCGTTGGCGAGTCTCCGAGCTTCCAGAGGACTGGCAACGATTGTGTCACGGCGCAAGATAATTCGATTGAGGAATAGGAGGGCGGACCTGTTAGATAGAGAGACGATATGTTAGCATTTTTGAGGAATTGCAGCTAGGGCGAGGGCAATTTGCTCTTCAATTCCATCTGAATTGGACGTGGTTCGTAAATACCTTTCTAACGCCATCGCGGTCACCACGACGGCGGCCTTGGCCGCGCCTGCCACCCGAAGGACGGGATGTCTTGTGCTGAGAGGAGGAAAAAGGTGTGAGCTGTTGCATCTCATATCATTGAAGCCTGAATCCAGCTCAAAGCTTACGGGGTCTTCGGCGATGATCTCATCCAGGCTGCGATCCATCGTGTTGGGTAAGGAAGAGGGAAGCTAGTAGAGGTAGTAAGATGTAGTCGAGATTGAGAATCGGGCTAAAATGACTAGAATTTGCAGTGACCAGTAAAGTGAATGATGGTTTGCGAGCGATTGAGGAGACGACGTGGAAGGATTGGGCTGATCGTCGCCTCCGAGGAACGCGATCCAGATGGAGTGTTTCACGTGACTTGGAACTATATCAAACAGAGCAGAACAACAGAGGCTTGCATGTTCACCAACGGAATTGAATGGGGTGTGACACCAAGATATACTATAATCATGGCTTGATTTACAGTTCCTCACTTAGCCTTTTATAGAAGAGGCTAGAATCTCAATATATCTCGTATCCTTTGAAACATCAAAATGTAAGATTGGGCGTCTCAGCCAAGCCGACACTCCATGGAATAAGCATCTAGCAAAGTAGAGCACGGTGAGACTTCACTGCTTCGGGCCTTCGAAGCTCGAGTAACAACTGGAAACACCCCATCTGAAACACGTGCTAGAAGGCGCTTTCTAGGGTATACTGTACCAACGAGTTGCAATGACATAAGAGTACCATTAGTAGGACATTCATAGGTGTGAACTTTGAATATTTTTATGTTACTTAATGGTATCTGAATTGTTACAAACAGTGCAAATACAATGAGAAGAAATACCGCCCAACCCCAACGATGCAGAATGAACATGTGAGAGACGAAGAAAAGAAAATACAGAGACAAGAATGAAGAAGCCAAGGGTTAGAAAGGGCACCAGGAGACGCACATCACCAGAAAATCACAACACCTAATCGAAGCAAGACCTCCCAGGATGACCATGACCATGACCGGCGACGCTGTGCAAAGAATAACTAAGACTATCTTCACTATACTTCTTCACTCTTTCCCATTCCTTTTGTTCTCTTCTATCATCTTCTCCATGAAGCTGATATAGTCGAATTTGGCCAGGTCTCGGTCCTCAAGCATATCGGGTCCTTCATGTTGGGGCATGGTCTTGACAAGGTGTTCAATTACCTCATCTGGGATGAGTGAGTGTCGAAGATCAAGTTCAGTAACATAGGGCTAGATTGATTGATTAGTATATGTATTCATAGATGTGGTAGGCGAAAGGGATACGGGGAAACATACCTTGCCGTCAGCAACCTCCTTGAAGCTTTGGAACACTTGCTCAGCTGTATTTTGATCCTCGGTCACACTGACCATGAAACGAATAAACTGCTCAAAGCTCACACCCGCATTTTGAGCAAGTCGGTTGGGCCCACAGACTTCCACATAAACCTGGTGCATCTCTTCTTCGTCATAAACCAACCCCAAACTGGCCAACGCTGCTGAGAATTCCAGTTCTTGCAACGTATTTGAGGCATCGCGATCAAAGTGACGGAAGACAGACTCGAATTCTTCTAATTGAATGGGAGTAAGGTTGGTCATATTCCGTGCAACCATCTGGTTCTCCAAAAAGGCCAGCTTCTTGGAGATGCTGGATTTCACCAGACTTAGCTCATATGAGAGTTCATCGAGAGTGTAGGTTGTGAAGTCATTTTCCTCGATATTTGCCTCGGCACATTGCTCGTCAAGTTCGGCAATAGTGTCAAGGAAAGCGTCGAGTGGAGGTAGGTTATCGTTGAGCTTTTGAACGTGATCCAACTGGTCTTCGACATCACCATCTAGACCGGAAATGGCCAGTGATAGCGTTTTAAGCGTCAAAGCAAAGTCATTAGCTTTATCAGCGAATGATCGACGCAGCGAATTTTTGATGTCCCGAATCGTCTCATTGATGAGTTGACTGCGCTGATGTTCATCTCGGGTCAATAACTCCCACTCCAAATCACATGTCTCGAGACTCAATTCCTTAGGTGGTTCATAGGAACGAAGGCGATATGTGCCCAATTTTGTCTTGATGTTACCAAGCAAGGCAGCCAAATCCGACTTCTCAGCAACCCACTCGCGTTTTTGATTTCGCTTATACAGCGAGAACTGATGCGCCTGCTCCTTCACATCCTTGTATGTCCCCTCGAAGGAAGCATTTTGCCAGGAATCGCGCTGAGACCGAATGGCCTGGAGCAACGCTCTCATGCGGCGCTCGTAACCAGACTGCATATCCCATGCCCCATGCATATTATTAACAAATTTCTCGACTCGACGTCCGGCATTTTCAACCCTCTCGAGTTGCGAGAAGGCATGGAACCAATAAGCGATATAAGTCATCAGTGAGCGTTCATCGGGTCGAGGCACGTCGCAGACATCGTCGACATCAAGCAGGTCCGGGATACCGATCTCATTGGAGGCAATATCAAAAGCCAGCTTCATATTGCCTCGATGGTCATTTTTGTCTAAGGAGTCGTAGTCGATCAGGTCAGGTCGGTGAATATCGAGAAGAGCGCAAAAAGCCAATCCATTATTCCAACTTGACGAGAAGTCGCGGACTTCTACATCCTCATAGCATGCCGTCTTTCGTTGACACCACAGCAACAAGCCTTCCTTGGCTGTCATGCCTTCCTCGTTGATATCGCTAATGGTGAATCGTAGAATAAGGGTCCAAATGAGACCCAGGATAATTTTCCGGTTGCCATCGACGATATCCTCCGCGCCAATATTGGTCATCTGAATCTTCCTCCCTTTGATAAAATCGAGACTTTTATTCACATTTTCGAATCGTTGTACACGCAGCTTCGGTTTCGAGGCATATCGACCAAGAGACTCGTTACCGAGGATCTCGAGGAGGTGGATGAGCATCACCTAAAGTCGTCCAGTGGTTAGTACGCAGCACGACATTGTGTTGTGAAGGATCGACTCGGTGGAGAGAGGGGAGAAGACCACTCACTCCATCAGAGAGATCAGTGACGAGATCCTCGATGGCCAAAAGCCGGGCCTTGAGCTTATCATTCAGCCTGCAAGTAGGAAGGGGGGACGATGTCAGTTTACAACTTCAACTTGAGTCTCCTCAGCCGCGCATAATCCAGAGATTGCAACCTTGTAATGAAGCACAGCAATAGATCGAGTTGGGCATGGCGGGGGAGGGGTGGAAATACCATTTGGTGAAGGTCTTCTGCTGCACATTAATCCATTGCTTTTCGACGGTCAACATATTGACGACATTCAGGGCCAGATGCGACTGGAGGGGGGAGGCGGTGACGAAGTGGATCGAAAGAATGAAATTGGGATTATTGTAAATTGAGCGGGGGATTTGGTAGGGAAGAGACAAGAACAATAGGATCAGCGCCTAATTTCAAGATGGAACTAGGGATTGTTCAAAGAAGTGCGTTTGGCAGCAAAAGAGTCGATCGAAGGGGCGGGGGCTGCCGATCACCCCAGCAACCGAGTATACATATTGCCAGAGTACAATTGTACTGAGTGAAGTTATACAGACTACTCTTTACTCTTATACTATACTATAGCAATTAATTTCCTGTAGTCATGGCGTAGTATATCATCATGTTTACTGTATACTATTAGATAATTTTTAGCTGTCCCATCAGTAAGCCAAGTATCCGATCCACCACGATGATGTGATCACTAATGCCCAAAGAATCATAGACCCATTTACATTACCAATCTCATTCAAAGCATCTAGTTGCTAATTCGTGCTAGAATTACTGTAGTATACTGTATACTAGAGTCATGTACAGTAGGTGACTGTGTGAAGTACCAAAATGATATCATCCGATGGCGTGGGCCGGCAAGAAGCGGGGCGCGAGGGGAACTCAAGCTCGTCTTTTTTCTTTTCTTCTTCAATTCAATCTTTATTCTTTATTCTTACAGCTTTCCCTCCAAATTTCTTCTCGTCCAATTCCTCCCTCACACTAGGAGAATCTCCATCATGCCAAACTATAGCATTACAGACACTCTCCCCCTCCCCAACTCCCAGCGCATCCCACGCCTCGGTTTTGGCGTCTACCGTTCACCAACAGCTCAATGTGTCCAATCCTGCCTCAAGGCATTCGAAGTGGGATACCGTCATATCGATACCGCACAGTTCTATGCAAATGAGGCAGAGGTCGGTCAAGCGCTGCGCTCCTCTGGCTTGCCCCGCGATCAGGTCTTCTTGACCACAAAGATTCTCAGCCCTGCCGGTTCAGCCGATGCAACTTACAGTAAGCTGCTGGCTAGCGTGGAGACCATCGGCGGACCTGGTGGCTATGTGGATTTGTTCCTCATTCATAGCTCCAGTTCTGGACCAGCCGGACGTAAACAGCTGTGGCAAGCATTGGAACGGTTGCATGAGGAGGGCCATGCGAAGAGCATTGGTGTGAGTAACTTTGGGGTGAAGCATATCGAAGAGATGCGCTCTTATGCCAAGGTGTGGCCACCGCATGTGAATCAGATTGAGGTTAGTTCTTTACGACTATTTTTTTTTCTCTCTCTTAGTCTTCGAGTTACCTTCATTTTCTATTTATACTGACGCCTTTCTAGCTCCACCCGTGGTGCCAGCAGCGAACAATTGATACATACTGCAAGCAGAATGGCATCATCGTCGAAGCATACTCCCCCATCGTACGTAACAATAAATCTCACGACCCGACTCTCGTTGAGATTGCGCAAAAATACAACAAGTCTACACAACAGGTCTTGATCCGCTATGCGCTGCAAAAGGAATGGGTGCCTTTGCCCAAGACGGATCACCCCGACCGAATCGCCGCCAATGCCGATGTGTTTGATTTTGATATCAGTGGCGATGATATGGAATTGCTGGACTCGCTTGACCAGGGAAGTGCAGGTGCTATTGTAGAGGCAGTTGAGAATGAATGAGCGTCTTCAGCTTTTGATTGTCTCGAAATAAAAAAAATCACCTGCCCCTGTACCAGGTCTCCGTATGAGATGCAACATCTACCACTTCGGATGGTGCATCATGACATGAGAAACGCGTTGACCGATTGAAGTGTCGAGCGAGACGGATTCACGTCGTGCTTTGAGGACACAATCCAGGCGAGTCGTTGCCGGATATATTGTTTCCCAACGCTGCGCTCACCCTGTGAGATATCAAATTCACCTAAACATACGAGTTAGTCCTGTCGTTACTTCTTGTTTTCCTTCTCTTTTGATTCCCTTTCCAGCTCAATAAAGCGATTGAATACACCATCAATGCATCATCCTAAATCTTCAAATACATACCTTCATCATTGTAAAAAAGACAAATAATCGCCAGCAGCGCCCCAGCTGAGAGATCCTTTCCAGTCTCACAAGTTACCAACAATGACCGCGAAGTATTCTCCGCAAGTTGTCCAGCAACAAAGTCCCGCACTCGATCCAACGATTTTCGTAGATCTCGACTTCCAAGTTTCGCCGATGCACAACCCAGATTCAATCGCTTGGGATTTTCTACACCCGCCATAGCCGCAGGGTCACCATTACAATCAATGACAAGATCGTATAGATCCGCCTCGGCACCTTTCACAGCAGCACCAATGAACAAATTCTTCGTCGGTGCTATGCGCGTCGCATCACGGGCCATACTCTGTGCATGTCCCGCAATCAATTCTCCAATTAAACCAGGAAGTTCTTCTTCCGGGGTAGATTTCAATAGTGCACGATGTTCCCAAAAAATCGGCGGCGTTAGTCCATGTGCCCATCCCTCGCTATCATCACCTGCACCTTGAATATACCCACCTTCTGATATCTCGGCGCCTTGTACACGTCGGGAAGCGGAGCACAGCACGAACAGACAGTATGCATCACTCTTGTGTAGATCGGTTGGATAGAAGTATGAGCGATTGGCCCAGGCGATGCGAATAGGTTTTCCCAATTGGGTACGCAGATGCTCGAGATCAAGTTTGAGATTCTGGTTGGGTTATGAAGGTTAGTTCTGGAATGTGATTTTCTTTAGTGTCGGACTTCGTCATGTTTCACCCAGGTGAAAGACGGCACAGTTTGTGCTGTACAATCTAGGCATTACCACTTTCAAAACGGAAGACCACGACATCTTTACATGCGTACCTTGAGTGAGGTAACGAAATTATCGATGCGAGATTCGATTTGTGATTCCTCTGATTCCCCGAGGTAATTGGGTGGTAGGCAAACGGGGTGATATTCGGTCTCGGTAGGGAAAAGTGTGCGGTTTAAAACGGCGCTCCAGATGGGAATTGTTTTGGATAATGCATCTGGCATCACTATGATCGAGTTAGCGGATTTTCCTGTTCTGGTAGTCTGTGAAAGCAACCACCATATCTTTATCCACGTACATTTGCCTCGACGGGTTGAGTCAACGATAACACATCTGCCGTATTAGAAAAAAAAAATTAGTTAGTTTGTACAGTCCTATTCAAAAGTTCCTCTAGACTCATCAATCAGCTATGAATGACCATGGAAATAAAGACTTCTGAAAGAAAAAAAAGCCAACCCAATTGGGAAATCACAGCGAAAGATCAGACCAAACCATGCCAAATTTCAAGTCGAACGAACGAAAGGGGTCAAACAAGACTAACCCTCCATATTGCTTCGCTATAGGAAGAAGTTGCATATTCAACCTACGAAAGCTAAAATCCCACTGTCCAGTATGACCATCCGTGCTCTTGAAATAAGCACTTCCGGCTTTGTGTTCAGGATCAATATACCAGCTTCCACATCGCTCATTCGCAACAAGTGGTAACTCATAATGTTCTGCCACTTCCCGTACAAATGTAGCGTCCGTCTCAATGGACTGTAACCGATTGGAAATAGATAGTGCAGACCGCCGTAAAGAAGCGAGGGTCTGTGAGATGGAAGTTTGTGCAGATGGGAAAAGTAATGAGTCCAATGTTGGCAGTGGGCCTGGTGTTTCTCCTGCTTTGGATTCCTCGGCCATTTTTTTTTTTTTTTTTGGTTTTGTGTTCCTGTCACTGGACAGTATAGATTAACTGAGTCGGAATTCTCATGAAGATGCTGCGGCGGAGTAATGACCGAGTTCGAAATGCCAATGCTCCACGCTGGTATAGTTGAGATGGGGTATATTTGCAGCTGCTATTGTCCTCTCGCCGTGCTCAATGGTCGACTATGCAGGACAATGGAATAGTACGGATCATGCAGGGGTGTTGCGAATATAGCCCCGAGTCTTGAGAGGGAAAGCTGTCGTGAAATTGCAGATTGGATACGTTTGTAATGGTCTCCCGCCAATCGGGCGGGGTGTTGTGGGGACTTTCCCTTGGGCGGATTATTGTCGGTGCTACCAGAGGGTATTGAGATGGATGAGGACAACATAGAATATTCAAGGTTCAGTTAGATGAGTGTAGTATGATAGTGGTCTAGATAGGCTTGTTGTATTTAAGCTTGAGTTTTACACTATTAAATACTCGATCGGTCTAGTGGATGCCAGTCTGTACTCTAAGATGTCGACGGTTGTTTACTACAATTGTTGTAGACCTATAACTCTCTATTAGTCTGCCTAGTAACTAGGTAACAGCCATTCTCTTGTGGATTTAGTAGTAAAATATACGTCGACTTTAAGTGTATGAATCTTGAAATTAATTATCCACGGTGCCATGGGCCATTCTTATCGGACCATTCAACGCTACCTCAGTATAAAGGCAATGATACTCGTAAATGGAAGCAAGCAAAGGTATAGGTCATAGCTATAGCTATCTTGGTAACTTTGGTATATGAGTTTACTAGTAGTATCTGCGTTGACCAAAAGAGCAAAGGTCATGGCACAAATGATATTTCTACCGTCAAATTTTGGCGCACTTTAATCTTGAGGCGAAGTAAACATGGATACCATAATACTATTAACGAATCTTTATTGTCTATCTCAATTGAAAGACCCAATGCAACATTTCGATCAGTGCTCCTCTCTGCGTTTTATCATGCCTGTAAGCGCCTTGCACCCCGGGATAGTGTAGTCCGGGTGATATCGAAACCAAGCAGACCGGGATAACTAGGACCAAGGATAGAGTCTGACCGCAGAGTATAGAAATCAGTCTGGATGCGACAAAGGCCAGTCAACAAGGAAAAATGATGCACGTTCCTCGACTGTGTTGTCAACTAATTCGCTCGGCTCAAACCGTATAGATCACGGGCACGGAGTAAGGCACACCATGGCAACTCCGAATTAGAAGATACGAGTAAATTCTTATCATTTTAATATTGTAGTTCTAATCAATGAAAAACTCTACTTGTTGTTGATTTCTACTGTGAAACAGGCAACTTTCTGGGACTTTCCATGGAGATGCCAGAGCAGGCGCTAAACTGTGAACTGACTAGTGGGGCCGTTGTGAATGCACGAGATTTGATTGGTGGGATCTTGGTCATTGGAAGGACCAGAAGTATCGATACTTCTCCAGACTGATCCATGACGTGAGGCTAGAAGTACCGGTACTTTGGATCATGACCTCACCCAGTCCCTTCCTCAACGGGTCTGCTTGGTTGTACGGGGGTCGTTCCTGCCTTTAAAAACATCCGGGCCCTTCCTGTTTTTGTTTTTTCCTCTCCTTTTTTTTTCTTTTTTTTACAAACTAAAGGAAATCAATCCCCTTGGCCTTCTTCACTTCCTCCTCTTTCTCCTCTCAATCCATTGTTCCTCTCTATTGCTCTTCTCCCCCCCGTCTTCTCTCTATACAACGCCCGTCATCCTCTCGGCTGTAGATTACCCCTCTCAGCCCCGCTATCACATTACTTCCTCTCAATTGAACTAGATATCCAATTTCCAGGCAACCCCGGATATCTCCTCCTCAATCTCCACTATGCCTCAAGTCTGGTGATCCCATTACCCCTCGCTCACTGACCCACCGAAGCTAACCGATGACTTGCAGATCACCGAGATCTTTTTTGACTGCGACAATACTCTTGTCTTGTCAGAGGAGTTGGCCTTCGAGGCCTGTGCTGACCTCGCCAATGAGATCCTCGAGTTACACGGCATTGATGTCCGCTATACCGGCGACCAGCTCATCAAGGACTTTGTCGGTCAGAACTTTCGCGGCATGATGGTTTCCCTGCAGGCCAAGTTCGGCTTTGAGCTCGAGAAAAAAGAGCTGGAGGCCTACGTGAAGAAGGAAGAGGACAGGGTCATTGCGAAGTTGGAAGCCAAGGCTGAACCATGTGTTGGTGCCAGTGAGGTCCTTCAAAGACTCTATGATTCCAAGAAATATGGATTCGCTGTCGTCTCTTCATCGGCACTTCGTCGCGTGCAGGCTTCCATCAAGAAGGTTGGCCAAGACAAGTACTTCGACGCGGACAAAGTTTACAGTGCAGCCACTTCTTTGCCAACCCCCACCTCCAAGCCTGACCCAGCTATCTACCTCCATGCTCTCAAGGAGGTCGGCAAGACTGCCGCGGAGACTGTCACGGTCGAAGACAGCAAGTCTGGGGCTCTCTCTGCAATCCGTGCCGGTATCCATACCATTGCCTATGTTGGAAGTTACAACGGCAAGGAGACGCAAGAGAAGATGGCGAAGGTTTTGACCGACCTCGGCGCAAAGGTCGTCATGTGGGATTGGTCTGAATTCGACAAATGTCTCAAGGAAATTGAGGATTCTCCCGAGGCCCCGCAGTCCAGCCTTTGATTGGAACTGTATAGCGATTCCCACACGCATGAATCATGATAGCAAGCGAATGGTCGTTTTGGAGCCTTGTTTTGATGGGTCTGTCTTTCTTATTTGCCTTGGTCTAGTCTAGAAGAAGCCGTCTGCTTTGCATTCATCGCTCCGCCCTTGGCAGAGTAGGTATGCTCGCATACTGAAAGTACCAATGAGGTTCGAGAGGATTTTCCAACGGTTGCTGGCTGTGCCGGTCTATTTATAGCCGCTGTGGCCCCTTACTCTGTGTATCTCTAGGTAGCATTTTGAATCCTGAATAGACAAGTTTTATGGGCAATCATCCTATCGAGTCTGCCAGTGTACCGTCATTTTTTTTAAAAAAAATATCTAGGCAACATTTGTGAATTTGTACCTGTCCCATGATATCCACAAGTAGTACAGGGTACACTGGTTTATCGAGCACTCCTGGGAGTCGGTCTCGACTGTTGATCTGCTTTCAAAGATAAATCTAGCAACTTGGTCATTGAATAATTATCGAGACAAGAGTCAAATTTCAGATTCCACTCGAATTGTCCAAAATTTTAACAGTATTCTCATGAAGTATCAATTTTGAATTCAAGACTTAACAGATCAGCAGGGTGCAAATGACTTAGTCAAATCACAGAGTCAGATCCCCCGGGGACTGTCCTCTAATAACCCACACCTCAGACAGAATTTCTTACCCTAGTACTCGGCTGCAGTGCAATCAGCAAATCCCCAAACCGTTGAATATGAGGTTGAATTATTAAAAGCATCGAATAGACGATTAGATAAGAGAGACATGCCCCGCATTGAGCGGGCACATCTCATCCGCCTCACACTTCCACAACATTGGAACTACTACAGTAGTTGAACCTACAATTGCGGCCCAAGGCATATTCCAGACAAGTCAGCCTTGAATCTAGAAGCTTTGATAAATCAGCAAACGTGCTCAAACCCGTCCACTTGCATAACACCAACATCCCAAATCCGGTAACATGTCTGCACCCAAGTCCACCATTCTTTCTCGAGGCCCACTGGTATGCTTCAATGTCCTTCGTAGCCCTCTTCCCTAAACTTTAATTGGTGTATGAGGGGCTTTTGCTCTCTGCTTTACTCTAGTATGAAGCAAAGATGCCCATCCCGCGCCGCCTTCCCCCCAAACTGATTCTTGCATTCGTTTGTTTAATGCGGTGTTTGATAGGATCCTGCCGAGGCGCGATGGACTCGTTTGGTGAAAACTATCTATACTGATCCCCTTGGCGTGGAGAGGACGTGGGAATCGGGAGAACGACAGGTAAGATTTTGATATCTGTTTTGTTTGTTTCTTTGTTCATTTTGCGTCTGATTGCTACCCCTGGCTGGGCTGCACTATCCTGGAAGAAGATGGTCTTCTTTTGTCTGCGCGTTTCTCAACGTTCATTTTTCAGACTTCAAATCAGTGCTAGTGCTGTCCACTGTATGATCCGCAAAGGATCAGTCATCCTTTGAGGCGTACCTTGTGAGAGGTATTTCCGAGATAAGTGGAACTGGTTCGCTAGGACATAAGCTTACAAGTGGATCGTGACTCGCATTGTGTCGTATTGATCTGTTTGACTGCTCTCCGTCGTCAGCTTTGGTGGCCTCGATATCACCTGAGATAATTTAAAAAATCACATCGGTCAGCTCATTTGACCTGTACTGGTTTAAGGCAATGATCATCAGTGTCGATGCTGAATTTTTCGCCTTTTTGTTTTGTTGCCCTTTTCAATTTATGCTAACTACTGTTATATTTCGATTTGACAGACCCGTCCAGCCAATTGTGAAATCGATGGCGTTGGTATCGTGACGATCCTCAACAAATCAACCGGACCTGAACTACTTCTGCAAAAACAGTACAGACCACCCATCGATAAGGTTGTTATCGAAGTCCCAGCTGGTCTGATCGACGCTGGAGAAACTCCCGAGCAATGTGCTGTACGTGAGCTCAAGGAGGAAACGGGCTATGTCGGTGTGGCTGAGCAAACAAGTCCCATCATGTACAACGGTCAGTAAAATCCTACCGCGTGTCTGGGCACGGTTATCTTGGCTAATTGCTAACTAATCTATCTTTTTTTAGACCCTGGGTTCTGTAATACCAATCTGCATATGGTGCACGTGAGTGTTGATATGAGTCTACCTGAAAATCAAAATCCCAAGGCGGAGCTGGAGGAAAATGAGTTTATCGAATGCTTTTCTATCCCCATGTCATCTCTATTTGCTGAGACTAAACGGCTTGAGGAAGAAGGGTATGCCATTGATGCTCGGGTGGGAACGCTAGCTGAGGGTATTGAGCTGGCGAAAAAGTTGAAGCTATAAAGGATGCGAGGTATTCTAGGATCAGGACATACAACAAGATCCATTATATAATGGATCATATACGCTATTTACGCGTGGGGATATACTACTAGTCAGCCTACTACTAGAAAACTGTTGTTAAATAGTCGCACAGTGGTAAACACCCAAGCGGTCTGTTCATGTATTGTCTTCTATTTAGAATCACCTTAAACCTTCAAGTGTATCTCAACTTCAAATTTTTCCTTCCTGCTGTAACCCTTTATAAAGAGCCCACGCAGCTAAAGTCTTTCCATCCCTCAGCCCTTCCTTCCACAAATGCTCCAGTGGAACTACCTTCAAAGTAATCTTCTCTCCATGATCACGCAGCCCCGTCAATTTCCCCTGCAATTCTTCAATATCCTTGCGAGGCATACGCTTCTGGCAAAGGAAGAGAGGGATGAATTCATCACTACCCCCAGCAGAGGGGTAGACGGCTTTCTGCAAAGTCTCACCGGATGATTGCGTACTAGAATGTAGAGCCAATGAAGTCAAATCAATGAGTTCATCCTGCTGAACTGATAGACCAGTTTCTTCCTGAATCTCTTTGGCTGCTCCACCAGCAAAGGTCCCGCTATCATCAAGCATACCGGCTGGAATCTCTGCAAAAGCCAAAGACCCAGCAGGAACACGAGGTTGAATGGTCAAAATTGCTTGTTTACCTTCTTCTTGAGAGGCAGGAATATCATCTGGTTGAAGCACGAGCTAGAGAAAAATAGAGTTAGCTATGACGCGGAAAGCGCGATGTGATTAAAAAAAAACGAAAAAGGAACAAGTAGAGAATCAAAAAGGGAAAGGAAAATAGAAATTAGGTTGCTTACGAGCATGCCAACACTGCCTCCTCGTAAAAATACACTACCGGGTAAATGTTCCCCAGCACCATTGGAGACATCAGCCTTCAACTTAACAAATCCCAATCGACTCCCACCAAATCGATCAACAGACTGGATATCAATCTGACGCAGGATATACGGATCATGATGAAATTCGTGCTCGGGACTCCTTTGCTGCGCTAAGGAATCCTGGAGTGTTGAGATCCAAGTTTTAAATGCGGGAAAGGCCAGCAGGTCATCCTGAGAGAGGTCAGGCGTGGAATTCACACGGGTGTTGGATCCGGGTAGAGTGAAAGTCGACATGGTGCGGATAGCAATTCTAAATCGAGATGTTTGTCCCGATATCTTTAGGGTGTCGCTTGCTGTTTTGAAGACGGTAGCTTGCAGTTGTCGGTACATGGATTGGATGATTTAGATGGATGATCTCATGCGGTGAGTGCCTCGCTGGTTTTTCTCTTTTCTTTCTGGGTGCAATATGAAGATCTCTTAGGATAGTATTGCTTGGTATCTTCCTTTTTTTTACAATGTTGTGTACTGAGCGTACTTGGAGGCAGGGTGGATGTGATCGGAGATTGTGAGAGGTGGTTGGTGGTTGATGCCAAGTTCTTTTCGGCGAAGGGGCTGCTCGGCCCTCCAAAATGACGTGGAGTCTTGAGGGCTTGCGGGTCTAAAGAAGCGTATGTATGAAGTGGTGCATTGTGAGTACCTTTTGATGTAATCGATAATTTGATAATAGATCATTTGATTTCAATTATTCATAATTTTTTTTTAAAAACTTTTCCATCAATAGATGATCTGATATGATATTAGTTCTCAAGTTGAAAATGCTACAACTTCAGCTGAAGTAGTACTATGTGAATTCCTAGCACATATATCTTTACTTAACTATCTGAGTTTTATCTTGCACTATGTAATGCTCGTAAGGCTCACTCTCCCATGTTGTAATCAATCAAAATGAGATGACACTAGCCATCCACTTTACGAGGCCAAATGTAGTAATATTACGATGTCGCTCGACCATCATCAGAAAAGGCAACCCGCTTACCTTCTCATATGACCCTCTTTGAAGGTCATATCCAGGTAATCAGTACTATGTACTAATTAGTAACACTAAGAGTAACGAAAACAACATCTTCATCATGTGTGTAATTCGGGCTAGGGACTTCAAGCATCCTAAATGCGGCCCATTTTCACAATGTATTATCATGCGGAACTGACCAATTCCTCGTCCAGTCGTTTTTCTCCTAGAGCCATATTGACTCGAACAACGATTAAATCGGGAAAAAGTACCAATCAAAATTATGGAGATATCCTTGATGGCCGAGGCTAGCCCTGCTATGCATATGCTAGGCCTCACAGATGTACCGATCATTCTGGTTGAAGTCTAGAATGCGATTGGAATCTGCACTAAGTGACAGCCCACTCTTCACCCGGGTTCAACGCCACGAGCAACAAGCTCTCTCCTTTCAATCATTTGGCCCCCCTTTCTCCGCACTAAGCAGGATTACCCCCCAACTTCCGTGTCGCCATTATACTTGATACAGTGATCGCCAAAAGAAAAGGGGGGAACAGAAATGAAAAGGCACAGAAAAAAGCGACTTCCTGCAAATCCCTGCTAATTTCATAATTTCAGGGCGGGAAGAAGTATCATCCTTTTTAGTCCTCAAGTTCACCCGGGCGCTGCGATCCAAAACAAAGACCAAGTAACTACAGTATAGTACAGGAACTACCCCCATCACATCACAACTGGCACGTTCCCACTACTTATCCCTGTCTGCACCCTTGCATACGTCGCGCTGCTTTTTATTCCAGGTTATAAGGGAAAGTACCAACGCAGGGGTATTTGGTTCGGCGACTAACTTGACCGGAGAAAGGGGTTTAACATTAGTTGCCTTCTGCAACGGTGCGCACCAGTGAATTTCCAGATTTGCGGTTCGATGGCGATAGGACAGTACATCCGCGAGATCGAATTGGCTTAGCATAGCATGGTAGATTCTATTGATCGTCTTGTATTGCAGTTGTACTCTCCGAGGGCATTCGACTTGTATTGATGCTTGTAGTTTTCTCCAAGGAGGGACATGGTATGGTCCCAAGTTGATATAGCTCGAACATGACTGGAGTATATAATCTATGTAGTTTGCAGTGAGAAGAAAGCGTGACGCCAAGCCAGATGTCATACATGTAAAAGCACTAGTATTACATATGGCACAAGTATCCTTGTCACGGACTGCATGTCTATAACTTCAAGTACTTACAAAGGTATCATATTGATTCTCACCAATCGAGCTGACTATGAGGTGTGTATCTGACTATATCATGTTTAACATATCACTAGCTTGATATTAGTACATATTAGATTGTGATACAATCGAAATCAGCTTCACGACCCTGAGATTCCGAGAAGGCTTTGCCCCAAACCTTGGCTGAGACTTCGACATAATAAATATAACCCCGGCTAAGAGGTCACCAGAGCGAGAGACAAACTATTGCAGGCATCTGACTTGAAAGTTGAGATACTAGTACTAGATAAGTGATGAGCGAATTGTAGCCTACTGGTCACTTATTATTTCTGGAGACCATATTCACATGACCCACCCTGTACAAGACTGAGGAGAGGTCAAAAGTATACTCACTAGTATGTAGTATTCCGAATGAATCATCAATAATATGTCCAAGGCTGAAATCAATTATTTGTTATACTCGAGCCTCTTACGGTCTTTCATTTTCATTGTATAGTCAATCTTGGACTCCAGATCTCGTATTCTCAACGAGATTGAAGAAACAAAAAGCCAAGATGCCGGGGAAAGAAGACCGACGTGTCCATGCACAGCCCGGGCTTTAAAGAGCGCCATGTGTTCTCAATATACTGGGGCTTCGGTACCGTCTTCGTATAACCTGCTAGACTCCAATGGTGCCATCGAATGAGAGATCCTTGGCCGCTAGACCGGCTGATCAGCCCATAGATTGGGTCAATCGGGTGACCGGGGCGATGGTTAGGGCGTCTCGAGATGCCTTGAGGACAAGGCCCAATATTATTGGGTCTCCAAGAACCAGCTTGGATAATGAGCTATTAAATGCGGGAACTTAGATGCGCACGCTACCTCATCAGTAGGGATAATCCCAGAAAGAAGGAAAAGAGAGGAGAGAAAATGCCTAATTTGCAGCCCGATGGTATCTGATGTTGATAGTTTTCAGGCCTAGGCGTCCGCCGATACCATTGTGGTCAGTGCATTTGCAATCGGTTTTTCATAAAGTCGGTGAGAAGAAAATGTTTCGTTCCCAAACCATTGAACCCAACCAATTTGAAAGTGTTCCGGAGAAGCGGTGACATGCTCGGACATCATATAAACGCAAGGGCGTATTTCGAGAAGAAATAGGACAACTTTCAGCCGCGGTCTCAGAGCTCTGAGAGACGCGTGGGGTGGTCCCAGGTTTGAGGTTCTATCGTCAAATGTCGCTTGAGAAGTAACCCTTGGGTCTCTGGAATACTAACTTGCTGCGACCAGTACGGAGTACAGATGCGGGTAATTATGTCTGGGATCTTTGTCAAGTCATGGATACCGCATCCCCGGTATTTCCATGCATGATATATGACGCAGTTTGGATTCATTATGTAGCATCATTCCTTGAGTAAGGCGTAAATAGGGCACCATTAGGTCCAAATCGAGCTCAATATTTTGCCTGGTGATGAAGATTGGATCAAGTGTTGCTTGAAAACTAGTAGTTTGAAAGGAATTGATTATTTGATTTAGTCGCCTCTTTTAGGCTCTCGGGTAGCCTTGTGGGAGCATACCAGGGGGTTAGCATGGTTGAATGATATCTTTGCATAGAAGAGAATATGTCCATTGCTACCCTAATGAGGCACAGGGTGCAAGAATCTAGATTGAAAATAGACAGATGAGGTGAATAAGTTAAAGTCAACGAGGAAGAAATAGAAAGAGAGGAAGAAGAATGACGAGTTTCCAGACGAATAGATCGGGAATACTTTGAGCCTATCGGCATCGGCATAGGTTCTGCATGATGTATTATTGTAGCTCCAAGGTCACCGAGGTTAAAGTATTGTAAGGAATGGTCTGCAGGCAGCCGCTAGAGCGAGACACGAACGGAAAGGATCCTCTTATGATGGGCCACTTTTTTTTTATTTTTTTATTTTTATTTTTTTATTCTTTACTTCTTTTGGCGGGCCTCCACAGGTCTTTAACTGGGGATCACAACTCCCGCTGCCTTGTTTAACCCAGGGGGCATTTGAAGAGCTGTTGGTTCTTAAGACTTGATATAAAGCCCACGCCGAGGCCCAGGCTGGTGCCCCCTAGAAGAGAGGAAAAAATCCCCTCTTTGACAATCCGGATGTCCAATAGTTGCTGCGTTAGTACTTGATCATTTCTTTTCTTGTGTCTTTTTTTATTCTCTCGCCTCTGTTCCCATTTACCATTCATCATTTACCCTTTCGTCCTCCCCACATCTGCAAAGACGCCCAGACGCCCTTCGCCACCCCTCGATTTCACGCTGAGCCCCCTTCTAGACTTATTTTTTTTTTTCTTTCTTCTCTATTTTTTTATATTTTTTTTATTATGCATATCCATCAATGGGAATAATTTACAATTATTAACTAACACTTCAGAATCTTCTAGATCATGGCGAGTCACTAAAAAAGTACTGCTGCTCTAGCTATGGCCCAGCCCTCTTTTCAGGAATTCAGAGGCATAAAAACCGAGACCCGATTGGGCCCTTCCAAAACACCGCGAGGAACTTGTTACTACGATTCGACGTGAGTCTGCACAATCCCGACTGATTCGCTTCTCATCTGTTCCCCTCCCCACGTCTCACATAATACTCTCTTCTCAGGCGACCCATCAGTCGTCGCATTCCTCCAGAATATCTCACAGAGCTGTCAATGTCCAATCCAGTACATGCATCGGCCAACCCCCCTCTAAGTGGCCGGCCACAATCGGGGACTCTCGATGATTACAATCTGGAAAATAAGAGCACTCGCAGTGGCCGAGTGACCAAGCAATCTTCGCCTCGCACAAGTGTAGCCCGAACCGACAGGCGACATCGCAAGCATCAATCGCAAACGCCGCGGGGTCGGCGCACACCGTCAAGTCAATTCGTTCACCATGCTGATTCACCGGGGCTCTCATTTTCGGCAGAGCCGAACTACTCAATAAGTCCGAGTCCACGGATAGAGTTAAAAAGAATCCATTCAAGTCCGATGGTCTTGCCGACTTGCAATAAAAAGACGGAGGAAGATGTTAACATGGGTTTAGATGATGTTGTTCTACCACTTCCGACACAACAAGATATTGCGATGGAGCATGACTCACCTATACCGGAGCAATTGGATGAAGATCAACCAGCGAGCGAAGAGCAATATGACATGGTAAAACAATTGAAGACGAATCCAATCACTCATGAACAATTGGTTCCGGAGGTGCGGGGTATCTATAGAGGACTTGTAATGGTTGAAGAAAAGTGCATCGCTTTGGATAAACAACAGTCCGAGTCAAAAGAAGATCTTTCACCGGTTCAATGGCAGGCTTTGATCTCTATACATAGCACATTACTCCATGAACATCACGATTTCTTTCTCTCATCACAACATCCCGTCGCCAAAGCTGAACTCACGGAACTCGCGGAAAAATACTCGATGCCAGCTCGAATGTGGCGATATGGAATCCACTCACTACTCGAACTATTGCGACATAAACTTCCCAGATCTTTGGAATACATGCTTCATTTCATCTACACGGCCTATAGCATGGTGACGCTTTTATTGGAGAATATCCCATATTTCCGCGAAACATGGATTGAATGTCTTGGGGATCTAGCGCGGTATCGCATGGCCATTGAAGAAACAGATATGAGAGATCGGGAAGTATGGGCTACAGTATCACGATATTGGTATAATCAAGACGCGGATTTAAGTCATGATATCGGTCGAGTTCAGCATCATCTTGCAGTCCTTGCTCGTCCCGATGCTCTGGCACAGCTATTTTATTACACCAAAGCATTACTATGTCGTCGTCCGTTTCTGAATGCCAGTGATAGTATCACTCTGCTCTTCAGTTCTTTCCGCGAGCAACAACGTCAAGATTCGATGCCTGTAGCTTTAATCGCGACACATGCGGTTTTGTTCCACAAAATGACTGACCAGCAATTCACTACTTTGGCTAATCATTACCTATCACTTCTGCGAAGAGATATTTCATTACTTGATGCCCAAGGACAGGGAGGAGCTTTCGTGATGTCTAGTAATATTGCGGCAATGTTTCAATATGGTGAACCAGACAATGCCCTAGCCTTGGAATTCCCGCTGCGAAAACCCCAGGCTACGGCTAGAGAAACATATGAATTGGCTCTTCAGTGGACTTCTCCCGCTCCTCAAGACATCAATAGCTCCGAATCAACACCTGATCCAAAGGAGGTTACGTCGAAGATATCCGCGCCAACTTTCAATGGAAGCGCTCTTGTTTTCCACTCGCTCTCTGTTTTTCTCGATCACCTCGGAGACCCTAATGTCTATGCTGGTATCCACACTGGTTTATCATTTGTGTGGTCTCTAGCAATCCATCAACTTGCCATGGAAAGACTTGAACCAATGATTCCCTGGCTCAAAATCATAAGATGTCTGAACAGACTAGCTCATTTCCCTACGGATTTCAAGAAAATCGAAGGTGATTCTCATCCTCGATTCTCCATCGAGAACGAAAAGATCAAAGCGAACAACAATATTCGGAGAGAACAAGGGAGAAGGGAAAGGGAAAGATTAGCTGGAAAAAGTGGGGAGAAGCCAGATGAAGAACTTGATCCAGAAATACCAGATCATTTGCCTGAAGATTTTTTGATTCGGGGTCAAATTTGGAGTGAATCATATTATCCAGACGACTTTTTTGAAGGGGCACCCTTAGAACACGACAGGCCCTTTGTCAAACCCAGACTCCTTGAACTTGTGAGACGACATCGATGTCTTTGGTTGGGCGTCCGGTTATCAACGGTCTGTAACATAATCCTCTACCCGCACTCCTACTGGAAACGAATGTGAAGCTGACGAATAAAATAATATAGTTCAATCGCTGGATAACATACGACCGCTCTAGACCAAATATTTTCGAACCAACGTCACTAACAGTCAAATATGCGGCATTCGCCGCATCTTGCGGTGGACTCAGCAGCAATTTCTCTCAAGGGGAAACTAGCAAATTCCCTCAGTATACAGCCGTTAAAGAATCAGATATGGACTTTGATATGGGAGGAGGATGAAATATGGAACACATAGAATGTGTTAGTCGAAAGGCAACAGGGCGTATCCCTTCCGCTAAGGGTAGTCAGTTGATGTCAGGAAATCTTTCTCGCCCATGTAGACTCTAGATGCATCAACCCTGGCAACATTACAGGACCATGGACCTTTCTTTTGTGCAATTTTTTCCTTACATACACGCAGACATGAAATGGAATAGTCATCCGACTACTCGACAGATCAGGCAAACAGAGTCTACGGCCAGATAAACGGACTGCTTGATGCAGGAATACCTGAGCCCAGGATTCTCCTCCCGAGTCATTGCATCAAAGTCCAGGACCTCCGGCGAATCTACTAGGCCACCTTATCTCTATGGGACCCGCCTGGACATAATGCCTGCTTCGGACAATACTTATTGGGTGTCTATGGTGATGTAATCCCTGGGCCTGTACCAACGTTCTAGTCAGGATTTTCTTCTTCTACGTGGCTTTCCGGTTTGATTTGGTCTATTACTGCTGCTATGGCCTCGGAATGGCTCCTCCTGGAGTGTGGACATTAGGGCTGGGTTAGCGCGAGCACTGTGAGCAGATATTCATGTCCTGGATGTAAAAGAGACAATAGAACTGACAATGATATAAAGGCTAGCAAGATCTATACCAAGCACTGCGAAAGTATAGTCCAAGTGTACTTTGGAGGTAATTGATTGATCGTGTCGTTGCCATTGCATTGCTGGTTTTGTTGTCTCTATCTGTCTTGCATCTTTGTTCCTTTTTTTCTTCCCTGTCCAAGTTACGTTGGCTATTGTGTTCGAGATATCCAACTTTGCTTCTTTTCTACCTTCCACAATGTCTCTCATGGAGGTGGTCTGAGTCAGGCAGTAAGCAAGTCAAGAAAGAGTATATCACTCTACCACTGGCATCGAACGTATGTTAGGGAACCACCTGGCGTCGGGCATTGCACTCCATCCCCAAAAGCAAACTATAGAATTGTCTTGAAAATTTGCGTAACATGACTACTACTACGCAGAGTAGTAGTACGTAGTTAATAGCCAGTGGATAATTAGTAGTTCTACTGTATAAACATCTTCCTGCGGATGTACTTACTTCCACTGTTACTCAGGTAGTATACCACTCACTACAATTACCAACATTGACTTGTATACTTAATTAGTAGTAGTGTATACAAAACATTGCAATGCAATTATTCCATATCTTAAAATTCAATTTACAATCATAGCTGATGGTGCTTTACTAAAATAAAGGTACATTCCCCACAACAGTTTATTTTGGGTGGGCTTGCGCGTTGCGGAAAGGCCAAGCTGGCAGACTCTCAAAGTATCTCCCCGAATACTCCGAACGCTTTTCCTCCTTTAAGAGGTTCCCCTCACTTCTCTCCCTTTTTCGCATGTTTTACTGTTTCGCTTCTTCTGTATATCGCATGGCCGAGTAAGACTGCCTCGCCAAATTTCCCCCAGGGTATCCCTCGAGTCCTCCTGGTTCCGCGGCTCTCGTTGCTTGTCGGCCATTTCCGCGACTTATTTCCATCTCTCCACCATGACGGATCCGTGGAGTGCGATCTGTCGCCAATGCGTGGGCACTGTCGCTGAAGTTCCTACTTCAATATTGCTTGGGTCCGTTCTTGCTACTGCCATTGGCGTGTTTGCTCTGGTGAGTTGTTACTCTCCCCTTCGGTCCGCCAGTTATCCCAGGACAAGGAGCTAGCTAGATTGCCTCCACCCGCGATGGAACAATTACTAACTATTCTTTATTACGCACTTTAGTTTTACATCTTCCTCACGTTTGTCGCGCCGGTCCCGCGAACCCCTCTACCGGAAGAAAAGAAGTATAGGACACTATCGAAGGATGGAGAAGTTACAACCCCCGAACAACTCCCTTGCTGGTTCGACACGCTCGAGTCCCAAAAGCAAACTCCCTCGCGAGAAAAGAAACCAGATATCGAGCCGGCCGAATTATTCATGTCGGTAGTAGTCCCTGCTTATAACGAAGAAGACCGACTCCCAGGCATGCTGGAGGAAGCTGTGAATTACTTGGAACATATGTATGGCACATTGAGCAATAACAAAGAGGAAGGAGCATCCGCGGTAGAAACTCGGTCAATGAGGAAACGCAAGCCAAATGGAAATGCAACGAATGGCCACGCCATGGACTCGGCATCGGACCAAGGATGGGAAATCATCATCGTCTCGGATGGCTCTACAGATCGGACAGAGGAGGTGGCATTCCGGTTTGCGAAGGATCATCAGCTTTCCCTACATCCGAAAGGAACGGCGGGGCCCTGGACACCTCAGGTCCAGCAGGGCGTGCACATCCCGCCTGGTACCATCCGTGTCGTGAACTTGACTCATAATCGTGGAAAAGGTGGTGCGGTGACTCATGGAATGCGCCATGTTCGAGGACGATATGTGGTATTTGCTGATGCCGATGGAGCGAGTAAATTTGGAGATCTGGGGAAACTTGTCATTGCTTGTCAGGATATTGAGGATGCAGATGGTCGTGGAGTGGCGGTTGGATCACGAGCTCATATGGTGGGCAGTGAAGCTGTTGTCAAGGTGAGTTTCTCGCAGATACCCAACCCCCTTGTAAAAAGATTATCATATAAGAGCTTAGTATACTGACAATTCGGTACAGCGATCTAAGTTGCGTAATTTCCTAATGCATTCATTCCACTTGATCTTGTGGCTTATGACGCCGCCCAAAACTGCTACTGTCAAGGATACGCAGTGTGGGTTCAAGTTATTTTCTCGCGCTGCGCTACCTTATATCGTTCCATACATGCATTCCGAAGGCTGGATCTTCGATGTTGAAATGCTCATGCTAGCAGAATTTGCGCATATCCCCGTGGCTGAAGTTCCAGTCGGTTGGAGAGAGGTGATGGGAAGCAAGTTGAATGTCATTTATGATAGCATTGGCATGGCGTGGGGGTTGGCTGTCTTACGAGCTGCCTGGTCTCTTGGCGTTTATAGACAAAAGTGAAAAAAATGAAACCCGATTTTTGCAATCGGGCCGTGCTGGTCATTCTACACTGCAGCAGGTATCTCACCATTCCATGTCTTGATTTCCTTGTGGCGTTTTTTTCGGTCTCGTTCCTAAATAGGGCCTGTATTGTCTATTCTTTCTTTCTTTTTTCCAGGGTGAATGGTCCTCGGCATTCGTGTATACCCGCCTGGATGGGCGTATTAGCTACTTCCAAGCACATACGTATGTATATAGCCATATCAATATCATTGAGAGCACTTCTTGATTGACTTCACGCCGTGTATCAATCTCACTGCGTATGTATCGTGAGGTTGAAGTGGGCCCGGGTAATCGTGCAGATTATCGAACCACCAAAGATCAGCGCAGAAGCCGACAATCGCTTTCCATTCCTCCGATCAAGGACCGACTTCTGACTTCATATTTGCCTGGATTATGCTATTACTATATCGAAACACTCCCATTGGGAATTTTGAAGTCGTAACTTCATCAAACCATCATCTGTCCTTCCATCTACTAGGTCATGACCAATTGTATAACCCTAACTCGTATACTAGTAATCTGGCAGCATCGCCAAAACAAAGTACATGCAATAGAAATCGAAAGACTTTGGACTGTCATTTCCATTGTTCGATCTTGCATTAGACCCCTCAGGAGTAGGACTCTTCTAATTCCCTGAACTGATTCATTCTATGCATGAACCCAAATCACCGGCTCTACTGCCTATCAACCCAAACGCAGCTCAACCCTCCATTTTACATACGTATAGCCCGCTTAAAATCCGATCTTCTGATCGTCCCACTTCATCAGAAAGATCGGAGTGACCCTGCTCCCGTTCAGCCGGTTGACATCCAGTAAATCTCCGTACGCGGCCTTGGCTATTTTGTCTTGCCTCACCGCGGCGAATGCATCAAAAGTGTTGTGAACAGATCCCAAAATGCAGCCTCGCATGTAACAGCAAGTTGCCACAATAAACTTGAATCCGCCTTCTTGGTGGTTCTATCATGATACGGGGAACGTATGGTCGATCAGGTGCTGGCTCTTTTGTGTATTGTTGACGTTTCTAGTGTCTTGGCCCTTGAGGACGTCAGCCCACGACTCTATGGGAAGTTCCCGTCGGCTTGCCGGGAAGATAGGTGGATCATCTAGTAAGATAGGAGATCGGGGCTTGGGATCAGGCTCTCTGTGTGAGTTATTCCCAGTGTTTCTCTCTAAATATTGCTATTAGAATTGCGGAGAATATGAGGCCTTGCACAATAAGATAAAAAAAAAGTCCCCGATCAACAAGACTCGGAATTAGAGGCCTATCTTCATTGGCATACCTGCAGATCAAACATTGGTCTTGGCCCGTGTACTACTATTAGCAGGGCCATATAATTGACAGGAATATTTAATAAAAGTGCCTATTTGGTTCATTTCTTTCATTGTTTTCAATTTTATCGTACACCAGCAGTACTCGTGAGGGGTACCCTACAGCCTGCCAGACGTCATCATTGCTACTATATTCATCTATATTCAAAGCTGCTCTATTTATCATTGCATATTACCCCGGGGAAATCCTTGAATATTCCGAACATTGCAAAAATGGACACAAAAGGAATTAGAGGCCCTTCCATAGGCTCATATTTCCTGCAACTTCCACCAGAACTTCGCTTAAAGATATACGAAGAAGCACTCAGATCCCCCAACGACTACACCGACAATCCAATGATTATCATACAGAATCGCGGCAACGTCTTCACTACTCGAGGCAGATATAGAGCCATGTCAATGTGTCCAAGCTGGGAAGGAAACGACGGAACAGCACGCAAACTTCTATGCCTCAACCACCAAATCCACGATGAAACCGAAGAATTCCTCTACTCAAAACACACCTTGTTCTTCCGCAACTCGTTCGATTTAAACCGAATAGGTCAATTCATCGATACATTGAGCAGCACGGCTCGATGTCGAATTCGAAGTGTTGGATTCGAGGTCTTTTTCTTCGTACATGCGGAAGCAGATGTTCCCAAGCGAACAATGACAGAGTATGAAAATGCAGGGAAATTACTAGCGGAGAAACTTCCACGCTGGCAGAATGTTTTGTTTTATCTTGATCCGCGCTTTTACTATCCTTCCACTTTGGCTGGGGGTAGTAAAGCTGCTACCCGTGGTGTACTTGAGCTTGCCACTCGGTTTGGAGCTTTGTGCAAGGATATCACTTTTTCTCCACTGTCGGATGGTGAACATGATCTTCTGAACGAGGCGCAGCAGGTTTTTTGGCGGAGTAGCTCACCGAAGAGGTATATTGGTGTGCGGGGAGAAGATCGACGATCAGTGAAGTATTCTTCACAGAATACGGAGTGGTATCATTTTGGAGAATATGATTCTGCGGCATTGCTTAGCGCGCAATGATTACTATCTATTGGGTTGATTGTATCCCAACAGGTGCCCTTTGTTTTGATCGGTATGGATACCAGAAGATTATTAGCATGCCGGGGGAGGGTCGGCTGTTTGGGACTGATAATATGAACTTGCATTCATCAAAGTCTTTTCATTCTGCAATATAACATAGAGCGTTGATTCTTCACGATATTGGAGATTCAGGCTCCTCTTTTGGTCCTAATCCTGAACGAAAGCTCTACCCTGAACATGATTTAGCGATACCTTCGTCTTTTAATTTCTATATTTATCAGCAATAATTATGATATTATTTGATCCTGGTCTAAACACTGACGCTTTTATGGCGAGTAGTCAAAACACCACTACACGAGTAGAAGTTCATGAACATCTCCAATACTTCGATAACTATATCGGCTTGAAGAGCACTCAAATGAATTCTTAATTTTGCTGATATAGTACTAGCCTGTAGTTCATGGATAGCGTACTTAGTTATATCAATGATGTCCTCGTATGCTTGGAATACTCTTTTCTATGGAAAACTCCCCAACCAATCAGAAACGCCATCCACCCCAGCTGACCATGACATCATGCGGCATCCAATCCAAACAGCTTCAAACGCAATTCGAACATCCCAAGCTCCCCATTCCTCCTCTTCCCTTGAATCTTCAATTATCTACAGTACATCTGCATTCATTCAGAAACAACCTCATCACAATGGCCTTTGCCCTCTTCTCTCCTCCCTCCACAATGCTTCGTCTAGGACTAGGCGTGGGCCTCGGTATCTCCGCCGCAACCCTCCACCCTCTCTCCCCTTTCCGCGCCGCCCCAATGCAATGTCAATATAGCGCACCATTTTCGCAGACTCAAGGCGAGTCCTCTTGGGCAACTAAGCCGGAAGATATTCTCTTGCAGAAACAGGGACGGGCGAGTCCGGTTCAGAGAGAGGGTCGTTTCTTGAACAAGGAGAATATGCGACAGGTTAGCCTGGGTAGCGTGTTGGGACTTGTGGCTGGTGTAGGACTGAGGGCGTTTTCGAAAGCTTTGGTTGTTATTTTGGGAATGGGTGTTGTTCTTATTGAGGTATGTTCTCATTCTTGCTCTTCTCTTTCCTCTTTCCTTCGTTATTCGAGTTCAGGGTGCAGTGGATGTCCGGGCGAGGGGTGTTTTGCTTGTGTAGCTTGTCGAGATAATGACCAATTCTGATGCTAATTATTTGTCATAGTATGCTGCTTCCAAGGGTTACAATATTCTTCCTCTTCATCGATTGCAAAAGTACGTGAAGAACGTTGATCTGCAGCGAGCCATGAGTGAGAAGCGCCCATTTAAGATGAGTTTCGGCGCCACAATGGCACTGGCTGCTTTTGCGCAGTTCTAAGATAGAAGCAATTCTTGGTTCGACAATCAATACTTGTACATAGACAATATATTAGAGGTACCCTCCAGTCTACGATACTTGGAGAGACATCACTGTCATCAGTACCGCCAGGCGCTACCAATGCGAATTGATTGATGGTATTTCATACAGGGGTATCATGAGTTCTGCTTCACACCAGGTCTTGTTCAGGAAACGCTTAAAATTTATCCCAATACCAGATCTTCCAGCACACCGTCCATTTCGTCACGAGATAAAGGTACACCAAGGATTTCCATGCCACTGGGGTCCATGCGCGAGGTAATCATCTGGTGATCATGGAATTCCTTCAACAAGGTGCGGAACATCATCTCGGAGGATGCAATGAATTCTTCCGTGGCTTTCTGATACAACAAACGGAACTCGATACCATTCTCCTCGCCGGATTTACCACCGGAACCATCGGCGGCTTCGTCGTCGGATTGATGGCCATCTTCCATCACGGTTATAAGCTCTGTCAACAAGAGACGGTACAAATTGCGAGCATTCTCTGGAAGACTCTTCAGCACGAAGCCCACACCTTCTTTTCCACCAATGCGACGGCCCTTCCGACCCAGCAGTTCATGGACTTCTTCCACAATATCAGATTCTACCGCAAAGGGGAAGAACGTAGTACTATCATGGAAGACCAAATTGAATTGATCTCGTAGACTGATATCCCACATTACAGGGAAGTTCGGAGTATCAGCGGTAAGGAGAAGACGAATGCGAGGGGTCGCGGCCAGTCGACCGAGAATTGCCTGGTTAGCAGCACGACGTAGAGGCGGAGCATCGACAGAGTTAATCAGAACGGTAATCGGGTCATGGGCTGGACGAGACTTCAGCGCGGATTGAATAAGCTCGAGTACCTCAGTAGGTTGCGAGCCTAGCTTAGAGGGCAATTCTGCACCAAGGATAGCCGTGGCAATGGTTGCGAAAATCGAACGAATCGAGGTACCTGGCGTATATCCATTGACAATGATAATGGCTGGTGGATTTTTGGACTCGGAGCGAGTATAGATCCAATCTGCGAATTGTTGTACAAGTCTTCTCTTCGAGCCATAACCAAACAAACAGATATTGAACCCTTCCTCAAATTCGAAAAACCACTGCGGGAATGATCTGTGATGTAATGATAGAAGATATTCCTTCTCGTCCTTGCAAGGATCGTTATACTGGCCCAATTTCTCAAAGTACTCTTCATGTGTCAACAATGGGACCTTGTTCAAGGTCATATTAGAGGTCTTGGCCGTTCCAGCACGGTTCTGGAAGAAATATCGTTCGTGGGCCGGCAATTCACCTTCTGGCGTCGGTGATCTCTTGTTCCGTGCGCCCTTTGGCCTACCAGCACGACGTTTAGGGGCATTGGCACCTTTCCCAGTTCCATTTTCTTTTTCGGCACCATCTCCTTCAACCGTCTCCATTACCGTGTCACCGGCTTTATCGACTTGCGCCTCTTCATCTTGAAGAATCTCCTCGGCCAACTGTTCTGATCCATCCCACTCGCCATCCTCATCCTGCTCGAACAATACACGCGCACTCTTCTTTTTCGCGGACCGATCTGCATTTTTAACGCGAGATGGCGTCGCGGCGGTCGCGGACTTGGGCTTTGTCGGGGTAGCGAAGAGATTCCGAGCTTTCGATTTATGAGTCGGAGTCTTCAATCCGGATTCCTTCAACGGGGTCGCAGCGACTCCATTGGACTTTTTAGGCGTTGATTGACCATTCGTCGGTGCGGGTGGCAATTCATAAGTGGCATCGTCGTTTGGGGGTGGATGATTCGGGGCGTGGCCGTTCAGTGCACCTTTGGTTTGCACGCGTGCTCTCTTGGGGGTTGAGACGGCCGGATGTTCATTTTCCAGACCGGAATCTGACAGCTTGCGCTTCATAGTTGTTAATGTTAGAGGAAGATTTCGGACAGAAATGGTAAGATTGAGAGGGGCGAGAGGACATAACTTACTAGTACCATTAGATCCTAGGAATGTACCTATCCAGGGACGCGACGCAAGGGGAGACTCTGTGAAGGCGCTTGACAGGAGAAGACTGTTCGAAGGGCTGTTTCGGATTTTCATGCAAACATCAATCTTTTCAGCCAGTTATATGTTTTGTATACAGGAATTTGATTGGAAGGGGATTAGAAAACTCTCGTGGGAAGTGTAGATAGTCAAGTACAGAGAGAAGTTGAAGATGATCGCGGTGGGTTTTTTCTCTCCGCGACTCCGCTCGGTGAAAAGAGCGCGCGTCTACGAGGCATTTGGTCTTTCTATCGTCGCATTAAAAAGGAATTTCAGACAGGATGAATATACTCAAAAATCCGAATTAAGATGAACTGTTATGTTTACTGTAGAATATCTGGTACCTTCCAGTCATCTATCTTTTCTGGTTTGACTGGCCATCCTTGGTTCTATACAACCATTACATACTACACCATGGAAGTCATGTGAACGCCCTACTTCAACAGAGGAGATCCCAACTTCCATAAATTTCAGCTACAGTCTTGATTCTTCAATCTTATTTAATCTAGTTTAATTTCCAGCTAATTCCAGTCAATCGCTTCTACCGCGAATTGCGCAAATTGGCGTAGTCCCGGCGCCTATCAATCCCGAGATCGGCTGAGCTTTTTTCTTATCGCATTTCCTCCAATTGACTCACTCCGACGGAGAAGTTGGAGTTACTCGACTTCTCTTCTTCTGAGCTTTCCCCCGGTAGCTGAACCAATTCTTACAATAAGACTTGGTCTCGTACAGCTTCAACACATGGTTTCCAACTCACCATCCGCCTCAATGGCGGTTAACTCCTTTGCCCGCATGCTCAAGGGCCAGGTCCGATGCTACTCCGCACCGTTGGACATGGCCATTCCGGCCTCCAAGCAGCGCTATATTCCCACCTCCGGTTCCTATCCCCAGGGGTTTTTGGTCTCGGGTACCCATGTGGGAGTTAAGGCTTCGAACACTCGCTTCCCTGATCTGGCTCTAATCGCCTCTGAAACGCCATGCTCTGCCGCCGCCGTCTTCACGACGAACAAGTTCCAAGCTGCCCCGGTCCAAGTTAGCAGGGAAACTCTGCGCAGTCGCAAGGGAGAGGGTATTCGGGCCGTTGTCATCAATTCGGGTTGTGCCAATGCTGTAACTGGCAAGGGTGGTTTGGAAGATGCGGTGCAGATGGGCCGCACTGTGGACCAATGCAATGGCGTTGAGAATGATAGCTCGCTGGTGATGAGCACTGGTGTTATTGGACAGCGGTAAGCTAACTCCATTGATTGTTTCCAGGTGTTACACATTACTGAGTACTGACAATTATGTTTTTAAACCAACAGCCTGCCTATCAGCAAGATCCTCGACCGTATTCCTACTGCGCACTCCAATCTTGCTTCCTCGCACGAGGCATGGCTGACCACTGCCCGCGCCATTTGCACCACTGATACCTTTCCCAAGCTACTCTCCCGCGAATTTACATTGCCCTCCTCCCCTGGCCGCACCTACCGCCTTGCAGGCATGACCAAGGGTGCTGGTATGATTCACCCCAACATGGCAACCCTGCTCGGCGTCCTGTGCACCGATGCCGCTGTTGAACCCGCCGCACTTCAATCTCTCCTCAAGCACGCTGTTTCCCGCTCTTTCAACTCTATCTCTATTGACGGTGACACCAGTACCAACGATACAATTGCTGTCTTGGCCAACGGAGCCGCCGGCGGCAACACCGTCCCCGCTTCCGAGACCAGCGAGGATTACCAGGCCCTGCAGACTGTACTGACTGACTTTGCTCAGGAGCTCTCTCAACTTGTCGTTCGTGACGGTGAGGGCGCTACCAAGTTCGTGACTGTTCGTGTGTGCAACTCCCCTGATTACGAATCCGCTCGTCTGATTGCTTCCACCATTGCTCGTTCTCCTCTGGTCAAGACCGCTCTTTACGGCCGTGACGCTAACTGGGGTCGTATTCTGTGTGCCGTTGGATACACTCAAGGTGTGCGCGACGGCACTGTTGTTCCGGAGCGTACCTCTGTCAGCTTCCGCCCGGTGGACGGCAGCCCTATCCTGAAACTTCTGGTGAATGGTGAGCCTGAAACTGTAGATGAGGAGCGCGCCAGTGCTATTCTGCAGAACGAGGATCTGGAGATTGAGATCAACCTTGGTGGTGGCGAGAAGGGTGAGGCTGGGTGTGGAGGTGAGGATGCAGTGTACTGGTTCTGTGATTTCAGCCATGAGTATGTGACTATCAACGGTGACTACCGCACTTAGAGTGTGCTTGAATTCAAGCATATTGTCTCTATATCTGTCGAAATGCCTTCGAATATTTCGTAACTGGGGTGAATAAAAGTGAAATAAAACATGTATCCATAGTCCCGAGCTTGTAGATGTCTTTCAAGTCCGTATTATAGCGAGCATAGTAGGAGAAGAGTACACAAAGTTTTTCCAAGGCTCTCATGATAAACTTGGAATGTTCTTAAGTGAGCTCAATTCAAATCAAACCTTTACAATATGGTTTACAGGGCATTTCTATTAATTCAAATTTGACACTAGGAACAATCAATTATAAGTTTAACATCAGACGTCTTCTGAAATTTTCTGGCATCATCATACTAAAGATCGCTAATATTGTCGAACGAGATGAAGTACCACACCACATAGCCTCAGTATACATGAACCATGATGGATTCGAAACAACCACATGGCTTATAGTTCCAAGATTATATTAAGATCACCGTTACTACTGGTAGTAACACAGTATGGCAGTGTCGCCTTACAAGAAAATCCTATTTTGGCGAAGAGCACGAAACTTGAGCAGCTTTTGTCGCGATATTATTGCCTACAGATACTATCTGTACAAGTTCACAAATGGAAAATGATTTTGATAACTTGGGTTTCGTTGTTAATTTTTGAATCTCATCGCTTTTCAAGTTGACATTTATCTTTTTTATATTTTTTCTTTTTTTTTATATCTTTGGAAGATGCGAAGTGTTGACAGTCATCATCTATGCATGTGCACGTCTCTTCGGCGAATGACTTGTTCTTACAATAAAAACGCTAACTGCCCAGTAGTGTACTAGGCAGTTATCGACACTGTTGTTCCATTGGTAGCTGGTGCAATCATGATGATTCTGACGTCTAATAGTACTAGCCACCAAGCTAATTACATTTCAGACTCTTCCAGGAGTCTGAAATTCACTCGCCCGAAGAGACGTGCACATGCATAAATGATGACTGTCAACACTTCGCATATTCCAAAGATAAAAAAAAAGAAAAAATATAAAAACTTTTCAAGGTTGAAAGGTAGCATGGTATCACATACTATGCTAAATAATGTGATCATTTCGAGTTCGAATATTTTACTGTACTCTAGTAATTCTTGCGGGCTCAACTTGAGAGAGAGAGATATATATATATTCAACCATGGACTGAGACTGACTCAGTTCAGCCTTGGAACCTATCACATCGTTTTTTCTCTTATATTTCTCATAATATCAATGAAGATCATACCCTATTCAAGTAGATAAAACTTGACGTACTCATTGATAGTATACATGTGTGTATGCTGTAGTTAATGTAAAAGCGGGGGAATCCGGGGTGACATCCTCCTTCCCCTTTGACGTCATCGCATCCACGTGAAAAAACGAAAACGATCGATCGTTTTTATTTAAAACGGACATCTCCAAATATTCCAGTCCAGCCGGGGTCTTCATTTGGATCATCAGTTGGAGTTGATTACAATATATCGCATACAATACTACATACTGTACAACCCACACAAGCTCACCTCTCAGGGTCCACCCTACTCTTTCAGCGAGAGCCTGACACGAAAAGCTGCCCAACTTGTCACCCACCACTTGATCCTGAACGCGTGGCTCTTCGAAGACCACAAAATATACTTCAAACGCCACTTGGGTTCTTGCTCGACGCTCATTCAGGAACCCGTTCGCAAACTAACTACTGTACTGTATTCTTGGGGTAGGTGGAAAAGAGGCCTTTCCTCGGCTCTCCACGTACTCCTCCTCCATTGACCGCCTCTCATCCGTACCCACCGCGGCTTTACCGAGCTGCAATGTGTATGTGATCGTCTCCACTACTCCCAGCGTGGATTCCATTATTTTACGCCGATAAGCCCACGAGCTCGTCGGAATTACAACAATCGCGAGCTGTGTTGGCGTCCTCTTTCACCCGTTAGTGGTTTGCTAGTGCCGCTCGACTGCACTTCCAACTCAGGGCCCACAGATCACAATTCCCCTTTGTCTATATCACTCCCCAACAAGTTTGAGAAGTTGACCATCTTGAACCTCCGTTGAAACTGTGAGGGTTGAGACATTCTCCGTGCGGTTACTATGACTTCGTCAACGAAAAGGCTGCCCGAGGGCCATGGAAGCGTCTATAAGGAGGTACGCTTCTCACCGACCGCAACACCTTTACGCCGCACCAAGTCCGTCTCAGGGAGTGCTCCCTCTGCAAAGACGAGATATCCACGGCCAGGAAGCTCGTGCATTCCTGAAACGGCACCTCTAGTCTTAGATACCTCGTATATCGATCAATCACGAGCCTTACTGGATAGCCAGCGGGCCAACTTCGAATCAGAAAGGCGGCTCTTTGCCGAGGAACGAAAATTGTGGCAGAAAGAAAGAACATTTCTGCGAACGAAGATCACAGAATTAGAGTCTTTACTGAAACGTCAACAAAGTCACTCGATTGTGTCAGCATCCGGCCTTGCCAAACCCGTCTTTGGAACGCCACAGTATCTACAGGGTTCCAGCGAAGCTTCTGCCCATTCAGCACAAGTATGGGAGGGTTCAAGTCCAGGAGGCCGACCGACCAGAGTATTTCAGGACGAGGATCTCTCTGTCCCAGACAATGCCCGCCTGTCGCCGATCAGTGATGGAGGCGGCAATAACCCTCCCTCCCTGGATGCGGCACTATCACCCCAGGCGAGGACGGTAGATGGTGGCAGCGTGGGCGCCAGCGTGCCCGTGCCAATTGAGAAAGTCGATAGCAGACTCGACGGGATTACGCTCAAATCCACTGCATTACCACCTGGGGTTGTTGCTAGAGTGATCACCCCGCCGTCTCCGTCGCCCCTAGAGACTTCACCTGCGGCCCCTTCGGCCGCTGCAAGGCCAGAACTGGAACATCGAGAAAGTCTCAAATTGAAGCTGTCAGAGTTAGGCCCACCTAACGAAAATCTCGTGCGGAATGCGGGTCACACTCCCATGGCGATCATTGATGCCGACGTGAGCCAACGGTCTACCAAGGAGGCCTCGCCCACGGAGGAGACGGCTCCCCCGTGCGACGACGAAGAAGCCCCTCTCGCACCCGTTGCGACAACAATACAGCAGCCCACGGAAAATGGGGCCTCCTATTTCCCCGATCTACCCGAAGATCCGGCCCTGAAGGGGGCCCTTGGTCTCATCAACGACGAGGAACACGACAATAGTTTTCTAAGTGAACTAGACCAGAAACTCCTAGATCAGGCTAGGCGGATTCTGTCCCCCTCTATGGGCTCCGACAAACTCAACGAAGAAGAAGACGAAGCCGAGCTGCCTAACCAAGGTGAACAGGAGCCGGAAATCAAATTCAGAAAGTCAACCAATTTTGGCACGGCCTTTGGACTATCGAGCTGTGGGAAGTACTGAGGGGGCACCGAGGACACAGACACAAAACCTCACCCCACATTTATGACAGATTTTTGTGATCTATCAGTATAGTAAAGAGTTTTTGGGAATACGTTGGTGCCTTTTCTTTTGCACCTGCATCTGGCGTTACATCATCCACCACTTGTTTATAGCGGCGAAGATCTACATGACTTGATGAGATATGCTCAAGATTTCTCAATATATCCATTTTTATTATTGTGCATACGTTGTTATTGTTTTCTGTTATTATTTTATCTTTTTTGCATTCTCTGTCTGCTTGCTAAGGCAGTGAATTCTCAATTTGTCCTCAATGACCCAGACCTCAACGATGTCCACTTCCTGTGTCTCCTATATTGAAATTGATCATTCCTTGCATATGATGTGTCAATACTGCACAACTAATTGACCGGCTACAGGTCTGCCCTATCGGTGACTCCCTTGAAAAAGCATCTCATCCCCAAGACTCCTGGTTTGACCCCTTGCGTGGAGTCTTGCAACCTTTGACCCCGGTCCCACGTGTGGTTCGTGATTCTCATGTTACTCGCAGTAGCAGCGAAGATCCGGGCCATTCTGCCCTAATGCAAATTCGCACTACTGTATATCGGATGGCTCGGACATCGGTCTCGCGCGTAAGCTTCAGGTACTAGCTTTGGACCATGCAAACTCCAGGTCTAGTTACAGTTTCTGAACGCTATTCGCAAATCAAACCGGTTCTTTTCTTTTGACAAGAACTGATCTCTCTCATCTCGCTTGTTCTCTCTTTTGGAAGACTGTCATATCCCTGGAACCTTGCTGATCGTCGTCCTTGTGGCGGTCCCTCAGGAAAGCCACCAAAGGGCGATCCTATAGCCTTGCAGCGTCTTGGTTCCTGTCTGGCCCTTGGCCCTCCCCACGATGCCCCTCAGATGAGACAGAGACAGTACCTTCTCAGAATCTACTTAAAGAACGAGTATTTCGGTCCCAAATCTCTTTTTTCCATCATTCACTCATCAGCAAAGTCTCGAACAGTCATTCTTTCTTCCCAATTCTCATTCTTGGAGCCAGCTCCCCAAACATTCGCTTCATCTTTTTAATATATCTACAATCACTTTTACTTCGAGCTTCTTCGCTTTCACTTCACAACCAAAACAATGCCTTCCACTACTTTCACTCTTTCTTCCGCCTTGTGCCTCCTTCTGGCCGTTGGCCCTGCCTCGGTGTTCTCCGCTCCTCAGCTGGTAAGTCTAGATGCCACATGGATCAAGCTCTCAGAAACCAAAACATATGAACTAACTAAAATCTACAGAATGGTCTCCCCATCCTCGGTGCTGATCACGCTGACACCACTCCTGCTACCGGTGATCATGAGTTCGACGCTGGCGCTGGCTACGACGTGGGTATTCCCGGCGGTCCTGCTGTCAAATTTGGCGCTGGCGTCCATACAGAGCACCACGGTCCTTGTGGTCCCGGCGTGAGCAGCGTTCACGATGCCGGCACCGGCTACGACGTCGGTATCCCCGATGGTCCTGCAGTCAAATTCGGCGCTGGTGTTCACGACCAGCATAACGCTGTTCCTTGCCCTGAGGTTGTCGAGGAAGTTCCTCCTCCCACTGCCGTCGCTATCCCACCTCCTGCTACCACCGTTGTTCCCACCGAGACCTATGTGCCTTCTTTCATTCCTCCCACTTATACTACTCCCATTGTGATTCCTACCATCACTACTCCTGGTGCTTATACTCCTCCTACCCCGATCCCGGCTGCTTCTACTCCTCTGATCGCTCACCCTGCGCCTTCATCCACTCCTCCCGTGCAGCCTGCCTTCAACGCCGGTTCATCTCTTACTCCCAGCTCTGTACTGGCTATTGTTCTACCTGTTGTTCTGGGCTTCTTCGCTTAAATCCTTGAACGAGTATGAACATGACAGTAAACGATCAACGAGTCGAGAAACCACAACCATGGTCCCGTGGACCCTTTGGACATCTTTCTACCCCCCTTTTGTCTCTTATACGTCATCCGATCTCTTGATGGATCTTGTATCTTTTGTATACGATGTACTTGGGCTTTACATTTCTTTCTTCCGTGTCATCTTTTCACTGCTTATTTATCGTTTCTCCTTGTCATTGGCTTGTCCTCTCTGTGAGACGATGTCGCATCTATACACTGCTACAAATATCTGTATCTCGGCCGACATATGAGGGCCATGTGTTACTATCGAAGCTATTTATTTGTCTTGTTATTCTTTCGGTGTATGGATTGGGCTTGGTTTTGGATAGTTGGGAGGAGTCCGGGCGTGCTTTGCACCTTCCGCACTGGGGTTTATCTATTGGTCTATCATAATTCATTCGGTGTTATTTTGAATACATTGCATTTACTTCCAAGTCATTCAAGTCAAGGTTTAGCTTTGACTCTTTTTTCAGTAACAATAGATTACTCGTATACAGGCATTGAATTGGTCATCTCGAGTCCAAACAGGACTCTCTGATCAGCTCATTTGATTCATTCAATGCGCATGGATAACTTTGACATCTCTTCCTTTGACCAGGCTCAGATACCCCTTCTCAATTTGTAATCAATTTTCTCTGGGTTCTTGGTACTGACATCCTCAGTTCATTCGTTAAGTTCGCTAACTTGAGCTTCTATAGATAGCAGTGGAGCAAGCGTCTTTTCCACGATCGACGCGCGTGCGGAGGAAAGACGCTAGGGATTCCCGATGGTCTGTCAAAGATAGGAGTCATGTTATGGTTCAGGCGATGTGATCAATCGCTCTTACCAATAACTTCACTAGCGACTACCGGGGAAAAGTATAAGATATTGGTAAAGCTAAGGCAGCCATCTCAGTAATGACTACTGATTTGATATGAGTTATATAAGGCCACTTAAGCTTCAATAATCGGGATAAGATGAAGAAGCAGAATATATTGAAAACTAGCAAATCAACGCCCATCATGTCATATCATGCATTATCACGTATCCAGTAGCGCAAAAGTTCCAGGATAAGTCCAAATCTACCTGGATTCTGCCATGCCTTGGTCCAAAAACAAGAAGTTATCGCCATAACAAATTCCACTTGTCTTGTAAATGTCAGTTCATTATACTCCCATTGTAAAATCATGCTCGATACCAGGTGTCACGCTGGCAATAAACTTGAGGAAAACAACTAGGTACTGATCTACCCGGATGGCATTTTGCTCTTCCTCATCGGCTTGAAGGACTTCCCACTCATCACCGCTTGGCTGCTGCTGATCACCTAGTGAAAGGCCTTTCGTTTCGTCTACTAGTCCCTCAAGACCACCGCTAGTTTGAAGGACACGGTTTGCTTCTTCGCGGGATTGTGTTTGTTTCAATTTGTCTCGACGAAGCTTAAGGGCAGCGTCAGCTCGATCGAGCAGAGTCTTCATGACTGATGCGTGACGGCAAGGATGGACGGTAGCCATCTTGACACTACCATCGAACCAAGGAAAGTCTTCTAGCGTCACAGTCTTGTCTTTATAGTCGCCCACAATGTCCTCCATCATGAGATGCGGCGGGAGGGGCTCCGACGGTGAGAGGTAGCCGGATAGATAAAGGCGTGGTGTTCGATAGAAGTTAGAGTATGTGATGTAGAGGGTGTAAGTGCGCAGTGGTCTAGATGGTTATCTCATATTAGTATTGAAAGAATTCGATGACACAGAATCAAAGCTACTCTGGTTGTCAACGTTCAAGGGTATCACTCACTGCGTTGTGCCAGATTGTCCAACCGGCTCACGAATAATAGCTTCCTCGTCATCATCATCATCTTCCATATCTGGGATCTCATCTTCATCTTCTTGTTCCCCCAGATTCCCAGACTCATCGACAGTTCGCACGTCCCGGATCCGCGCCTCTTGCTCGCTCTTGTTTGCAGCTGAATCACGACCGCCACCAGTTCTCAACCAGCCATCATCACCATCAGCAGTAGTAGCACCTTCTGCGTTTCCGCCAGATAACATGTCCCTTACCAGCTCATCCTCATGCCCTGCATCGCCAGCGAAATCATCATTCAGCCGCCGATGGCATGGAACTCCGCGGGTGACGAGGAACTGTTTGCCCTCTGGTAAATAGGAGACTCTCTTCGCTGGACTGGAAGCATCGGCCCAGGACCATGTAGGAAACTTGTATACCAGGTAATCTCCAGCAAGTACAAATTCCTCGGGAGTGATTTGGCCAGTGTTGCGAAAGGTGGATGTTCGAGAAACAGGAGCAAGGCGATCCCGCCATGTTGATAATGTAGAATGTAGGATGTTCATACTGATCTAAACCCTATGGAGTTGTTGTAGAGAAGAAGTACGTAGAGAACCGGACTGGAAATGCGGGCGGGGAGAAAGACCGTTTGATAAGCGGTGGAGCACATGATCGACCCCGCGTGAGCTCATCGTTTGAAGTCGCCATTCACCGGACTTTGCCTGCTGCTCTTCAGGAACTGACTCGAAATTTGCACAGGGCCATCATTCTTTCTTTTTAAATATTGACAAAAGAATGTGTGTATCTGCGCATATTTGGGACAGTCACCTAAAAAAAAAGGCCAATGTCGAGCTTAAGGGAGCAACCACTTTGAGACTGACGAGATATCCACTTCTGTGTGATGTTTCTCTCGCATCTCCGCTGGACGTGGTGACCTCGCAGCTAGTTATGAGATCGGCCCAGATTAGGCACAGCATCTCTTTCTGTTAGATAGTCTATATACTGAGGTTGGGCATTTCCACAACACGGGATCTTATCCTCAAAACTAAGCCCAAAGCCAAGTTCACCACCTTCCCACTCATTCGCCTTCCTCCATCATCCGCTTGCGTTCCAATTCTGCGTCTACTTCTTCGATTGACAGAGGAATTTTCTTAGATGTGTCCTTCCACTTCTCCAACTCAGCTCGCATAAATCCTTCTGTACTCTTCATACCGACCACCAGGAAACCAAGTTCTTCCCGGTCGACATCGAAAACTTCCCACCATTCACCATCGACTAGCTTCGATCCTTCTTCACGGGCTGCGAGGTAAATGGCTGCTACTGCAAGGGCATTTGGCTGGTGTGTCACGTAGAGGAGTTGAGGAGAGAACAGGGAGGCGTTGAGGTACTCGACCGTTCGGCGGGCCACGGCAGTTTTCGTAACACCCAGTGTTTGTAGGTAGGTGAGAGCAATAGTGTGAGGGAGGGAAACGTGAGTGTCAAAGCTCAGAGTACGGAGAATAACAGACTCGATTCGAAGAAGAACCAGTCTTGCGGCCTGGTACCCGCCCTCTGTAAGGATGTAGTTATCTGAGGGCGGAGGCTGCTTCGGAGACCCGCGGGGGTTTACAAACCAGAGCGGGGAGGCTTCTTGCGAAAGAAGAAGTGTGTAGACATTCAAGACGGAGCGAGGGGAGGTGGGTTGGAACGATAATTTGGCTGTAAGGTATAGAGCGGCAGCTGATACATCCTATGAAGGGGTTTTCAAGGTTAGACGCGCGAGGAAAGCTATGTCTACTCAAGAGTCTGATTTACATACCTTGGCCGAGTAGATTCGTAGGCTACCCCCTTCAGCTCCGAGCCAAAAGCGTGTAAAGATCACAATCGCTTGGGCGATGATATCTTGTGACAAGTGCAAGAGAACACCGGCGGCCTGAATCAATTGCGCGCCGGCACATCTTATGGAGGCTTCTAGGTCAGCAGGGACACCATCAATTGATGAAGATGACGCCGAGAGCTGTTCTGCTGTGGCCAGAGCATTGGACAAATGGGTGAGACCGGAGTTGGAGGGCGCCATGAGAGGGGAAAGTTGACGATGACGACAAGGATGCTGTGAAAGACGTTGAGATGAAGATATGCAGGGAACGTGGGTTTCGATGAGATGAAACGCGCCGATCACTTCATGCAGGTGGAGGAATGATGTTGACAAGGCGTCTCAAACAGAAGATGTCATCCAGTTGTCCCTCTCTTTTCTCGTTTCTTCTTTTTCTCGTGTGGATCGAATAAATCGAATGAAGAATGGAGAGAAGATTCCACGGTGGAGCTGATTGAAAGAAGTGGAGAGCAGTTCCAGCCACCGCTATTTCATCTTCCCAGCCTTTTTATTTGTTTGCAGTTGGTCAATAATTACATGCAGGGGAAAGAAATAAACATAATCAAAATAAAATAAACTAAGACTCTGGAACTAAACTAAGTCTCAGACATTCCCCTAAGATCTGACTGCTGTCAAAAGGTGAAACACCACTTGATCCTATACTGTACTCTGTACTGTACTCCATATCCAAATCGTCTCATACTTCAACTTCTTCCCTTCTCTTTCTCCACTCACACGTTGCACGCCAACGCCACAGCAACCGCTCATTCGACGTGGCATTACAATCTGGACGGACTTCCTCTGTATTTCCTTCTCTCCCTAAGACCCAAACCTTCTCCTACCATGTCCGATCTCTCCTCCTCGATCTCCCTACATTCCGATGAGTCCCAGGGGCCTCACGAGACCGTTGCCTCGTCGCCCCCAAAATCGTCGATCCCTTTGAACTCTCCAGAATCTCGTTTTCACAGCTTGCCTTCCCACCGTCGCGCCAATACCGAGTACTTTGCTCGGCCCCCTATCTTTGAAGAAGACATCTACGAGCCAACCTCCACCAGCGGCCCGTCAAAACACAGCTTAGCCCCATCGGCCCCCTCCTGGACCGATACATTTCCCAAAAAGAAATTCGAAGAAAGAGCAAGGATCTTGTCAGATTGGTTCCAGGGTAGATCAGAACCAGTCAACTTGGGAATCGCAACACGTCCCAGTGGACGTGCGGACTCGAACGAAATGGAGAAAGGCCGTTTCACTACTCTACGCTCATCCCATAACCGAACAAACTCGGGCTTCACGTCATTATTTGGCTTGCGGAAACAAACCGAAGAGAAACCTCTTCCTCCAGCCCCCGCCGACGACAAGTTACTCAACCTAGATATCGAGGCGGCTTTGTCACTACCCAGCTCCGACCTTAACAATGAAGAAGCACTCGACACTTTCCGAGAAACTGCCAGCACGGTGCTGCGAGAGATGCAGGAAGCCTACAAAGAGCGGACCTTTGCCATGCACCAAGCACTAGTTGCTAAGAATGAGAAGCAAGAAGAGCTCGAAGAAACTCGAGCACGTGCTGATCATCTTAGGATGCAGCTAGATGGTATGGCGGCCAAGGTACTTGATCAGGAGAAGGCCATGAAGGCCATGGCCGAGGAGCTCGAACAGGAAAGGCGCATGCGCCAGCAGGAAGAAAGCCGCAGCCGCAGCCGCATGATGCGTGCAATCCCCCCTGATGAAGAGATTCCCTCACTGGTGCTACAAACACCTCACCGTGGCGGCAAACGTGCAAGCCATGGTACCTTGACCAGTGACTCTGGATTTGAATCCGGAGACGAGAGTGTGGCCGATAGCGTCTTTTCACACAAAGAAAGCATCGAGTCTCCAACTTCGACACTGACGGCACCGTCTCCCAACCTGTCACAGGTTGTTTTATCCACCCCGACTGTGACCCCAACCCCGACACCGGCCATCCACAAGAATCTGGTCAACGCCACAAGCACTCCCACGCCGACGCGATCATCAGCTTATGATCGAGTCATCAAAGGCCTTGCCTCGACTCGACTGGGAAGCTCATTTGTTAGCAATACTGGTAACAACCAAACCCCATGCAATAATTGCCATGGAGTTCCAGCTTCGGAGGCTTGGAGTGTCATGGGCGTACTCAAGGATGAGAACCGTGGGTTGAAGACGCGACTGGGCGAGCTAGAGCTGGTTATTGATGACTGCATTGGACTCGTTGGCCCTTAAACTAAGTGTGAATGAGATGTTTGAATCAGATTTGGATGATATCTTGCAAAGACCTGGTGTCTATATCATAGCGAGGGTGGCTTATTCTCTGTGTTTCTTTTGTTATTTTCTACGAATCTTCCATTTTCATCTATTTCCCAGTAGAAGAGCCCGTGAATCCGAGAGATAATGAAGTCTTCTTGACATCAAATATAGCTGGTTGAAGTAGAGCTTTGTGGGTAGTACATATATACTCTTGACTATAGTATGGATGAACCTCTGGTAGACCCTTATAGTGTGGGGATAAGCTTGGGGTGTGCTACGGGGTGTACACAACAGCAGGAACAAGGATGAATGATGATGATCGAGATGAAAGTAATGTATAAAGACCTGCTATCTATCTTCATCATACTCTATTGAGTATAGATGCAGGTTGAAATCAACATGGCAAGGTGATTGCGAGTGTAAGGAGTCGACGTGGTGTGAAGACCAAGTGGCCTTAAATTAGCGCGGAAGCGAAAAGTGGCCAGCGAACCGCTTTCTGTGACTTTCCTCCCTCATCTCCTTCCGACCTCTTCTTTTCTTCTCTCCCCCCCTCTCTCCTTTTCTTCTTCCCTTTTCTTTTTCATCCCCCCAAAACCTGTCCGCTCTTTCTGCTGGTCTTCAATTCCAGCTTCTCCTATTTCTTTTTCGACCGGAATTGGAGGGAAGACAGTCACCATGAGCGGCCGTGAGTTTCTTCCTTTACCTTGCACGCGATCGTCGCAATTCACCCCAGATTATATCCATCATCCTCAATTGGTCTTGATCGATGCTAATCTTAATCAACAGTACGCTTCCTTGACTTGATCAAGCCCTTTACGCCCCTCCTTCCGGAGGTGGCTGCGCCTGAGACCAAGGTGCCCTTCAACCAGAAGCTGATGTGGACGGGTGTATGTTGTTGCTAATCCTCGCCATTCGCGCGATTTGACCGTATATGCTGATCTGATTCCCCCTTTAGTTGACTCTCCTCATCTTTCTGGTTATGAGTCAGATGCCTTTGTACGGTATCGTCTCCTCCGATACCTCAGACCCCCTGTACTGGCTTCGTATGATGTTGGCCAGTAACCGTGGTACTCTGATGGAGTTGGGTATCACCCCTATCATCTCCTCCGGCATGGTTTTCCAGGTATGCGATATCATTTCGATATGCGATATGTCTAAAAGCAATTGAAGCTCACCCTTTTTCCCCTTTAGCTCCTTGCCGGTACCCACCTCATCGACGTCAACCTTGACCTCAAGACCGACCGCGAGCTCTACCAGACCGCCCAGAAGCTGTTCGCCATCATCCTGTCCTTCGGTCAGGCCTGTGTGTACGTCCTGACTGGTCTCTATGGTCAGCCTAGCGACCTGGGTGCTGGTATCTGTGTTCTGCTCATTGTCCAGCTGGTTGTTGCCGGTCTGGTCGTTATTCTGCTGGATGAGCTGCTGCAGAAGGGCTACGGTCTGGGCAGTGGTATTTCCCTGTTCATCGCTACCAACATTTGCGAGTCCATCGTCTGGAAGGCCTTTTCCCCCACTACCATCAACACTGGCCGTGGCCCCGAGTTCGAGGGTGCTATCATTGCCCTCTTCCACCTGCTCCTCACCTGGGACAACAAGCAGCGTGCTCTGTACGAGGCCTTCTACCGTCAGAACCTCCCCAACGTCATGAACCTTCTGTCCACTCTTCTCGTTTTCGCCGCTGTCATCTACCTGCAGGGCTTCCGCGTTGAGATCCCCGTCAAGTCCGCCCGTCAGCGTGGCATGCGCGGCTCTTACCCTGTCCGTCTGTTCTACACCTCCAACATGCCTATCATGCTCCAGTCGGCTCTGTCCTCCAACATCTTCCTGATCTCTCAGATGCTGTACTCTCGCTTCTCTGACAACATCCTTGTCAAGCTTCTCGGAGTCTGGGAGCCCCGTGAGGGTTCTGCCCAGCTCTTCGCTTCCTCTGGTATTGCTTATTACATGTCTCCCCCTCTGAACTTCAAGGAGGCTCTCCTTGACCCTATCCACACTGCTGTCTACATTGCTTTCATGCTTGTTGCCTGCGCTCTCTTCTCCAAGACCTGGATCGAGGTCTCCGGCTCTGCTCCCCGCGATGTTGCCAAGCAGCTGAAGGACCAGGGCCTCGTTATGTCCGGTCACCGTGAGCAGAGCATGTACAAGGAGCTGAAGCGTGTTATCCCCACTGCTGCCGCCTTCGGTGGTGCCTGCATTGGAGCTCTCTCTGTTGCTTCCGACCTTCTGGGTGCTTTGGGCAGTGGTACTGGTATCCTGCTTGCCGTAACGTAAGTCTAGCACGTCTCTTTCCTCTTTCCACTTCTCAATTATCACTGTGTCACACATGCTAACATTGTGGTTAGCATCATCTACGGCTACTTCGAAATTGCCGCCCGCGAGGGTGACATCGGTGCCGGTCTGAAGGGCCTGGTCCCCGGCAGCTAAACATGGAGAATGCTCTACACATTTCACGAGTAGTATGACGAAGGGCTCTTTTTTCTTTCTGGAGTCTTTTGCCTTTCTCCGTTTCTTTCTGTCCCATTTTTTCTTTTTTTAATTGCCGCTACTTCTTTTATAACAATCTTTGGGAGAATGAATTGGTGCGCAGATGTTTTAAGGGGGCTGAGCTCAGTTCCCAACTGTGTCCTCGGCCATACTGGGACAAAATCTTTGAGTTCTGTTGTGTTGCCTGTCGCCAACAGTTGAAGCATCCATGTACAGGGTGCCTGTAACCATATTACTGATGAAAAACCAAATCAATTTCTTGTTCGATTGACGACGTATTGCGTAGTGACTGTCAAAGATGTGACTAGTATAGTATATCAATTTCCCTGCAGCTTCACTTTCTCCAGCATTTCCACATTTGCACCATTCAAATATGCCAAGGAGACTTTACCTTCCAGTCGGAATTGTCCTCGGTGAGTGCAAACGGCGCGGCAAAGTTAATGTCGAGCAACAGTGGTAATTTTCTCGCCCGGGTTCATGCACTGCTGGAGAGAACATGCGAAGGGTCCTCTTTCCTTTTTTAGTAAACACTAGTATTGAGGATTATCAGCAGATCTGAACAAGTACTTGCAATAGTCCACTAAACAAATAATAAATTAGGCAGATCAGCTCTATAGACTGAAGTACTTTAGAGTATCATCAATACCGTACCGTACCATACAGTCTCCTCGGGTAACTTTCTGCAAGCTTAAATCGCGGCGAGGAAAGAGCCCCGCCGAAAGTTTGGCCTGAGGCGAACTTGCGATTTGCGGTTGGCGGGGGACAACCATTTATCGTTTGACTCACTTCCCCATTTCTTGTTCTTCTTTTTAATCTTCCTTTCCCTCACTCCTCTTTTCTTTTCTCTCTTCTATCTATACTTTTCTATTTCTCTCTCAATTTTTTTTCGAATCTTTCATTCTCCCTTCACAATGGCTCAGCAAAACGGTTCCGCCAGCAATGACTTCACTGTCAAGGCTGGTCTGGCGCAGATGCTTAAGGGTGGCGTTATCATGGATGTAGTCAACGCCGAGCAGGTATGATATCTGAACATTTCTCTATATACTCAATTACTCTTTACTGATCGGTGATTCTTATATATCTAGGCCCGTATCGCTGAAGAGGCCGGCGCTGCTGCCGTCATGGCTCTCGAGCGTGTCCCCGCTGATATTCGTGTTGAAGGTGGCGTTGCGCGCATGTCGGACCCCAGCATGATCAAGGAGATTATGGAGGCTGTCACTATTCCCGTCATGGCCAAGGCCCGTATCGGTCACTTCGTTGAGTGCCAGGTACATTGATCATTCCTTTCCTCCAATTTCCAAATTCTCGCAAAGCGGGAGCCTGCTCTAGCAGCGCGGGGTATCAGAAATCAGCAGTATCAAGCTAACATTTTCAATTATTACATAGATCCTCGAGTCCATTGGTGTCGACTATATCGATGAGTCTGAAGTTCTGACCCCCGCCGACGATGTCTACCACGTTACCAAGACCCCCTTCAAGGTCCCCTTCGTCTGTGGCTGCCGCAACCTGGGCGAGGCCCTTCGCCGTATCTCCGAGGGTGCTGCTATGATCCGCACCAAGGGTGAGGCCGGTACCGGTGATGTCGTTGAGGCCGTTAAGCACATGCGCACTGTCAATGCCCAGATTAGCCGTGCTCGTGGTATCCTTCAGTCTAGCGCTGATCCCGAGCCTGAGCTGCGCGCTTATGCCCGTGAGCTCGAGGCCCCTTACGAGCTTGTCCGCGAGTGTGCTGAGAAGGGCCGTCTGCCCGTTGTTAACTTCGCCGCTGGTGGTGTTGCTACTCCCGCTGATGCGGCACTGATGATGCAGCTGGGCTGCGACGGTGTCTTCGTTGGCTCTGGTATCTTCAAGTCTGGTGACCCCAAGAAGCGTGCTCGTGCTATTGTTCAGGCTACTACCCACTTCAAGGACCCCAAGGTCCTCGCTGAGGTTAGTGAGGGTCTGGGTGAGGCTATTGTTGGCATTAATGTTTCCCAGATGCCTGCTGGAGACAAGCTTGCTGGTCGTGGCTGGTAAACTTTTCTTCCTTTTTCGTCCATAGCCCTTGATGTTTTTTGTTCATTTGGTTTTTGTTCTTGGGGCGGATTTTAAAATTTATTGTATATGAGCCATGAGCCGATGCCTATCTATTTGCATGATGGATACATAAAATTCTAGAGTGTTCTTCTTATTCAATGGATCCTCGAATTTGTAATTGAGGAATCTAGAATGACAATAAATTTCACTGTACATATTGACAGCATAGTAGTCAATTGAAGATCAAGTCAATCACCTCGAATAAACTATCATCGCCACAAAAAGTACCCGCTACCGAAAATATCGAACCGACCTTCACATTAACTTCGCCCCTTCTGAACCAGAAATCCTCCCGACAGATTGACCAACCATCTCACAAACCTACAAATCCCCACGCAAGTCACACGACTTGCGGGGAGTACAAAAAAACGTCGACGGGGAAAAGCAGATCTCCAACGCTTTGATAGGCTCTTTGCTCCGAACCACCGATCACTCCGAACGCCTTACGGAGTCAAGAGCATAGGGTCCGGAGCCCCCATAATGCTCTCCGTAATGACTTGCCAATTGTACGGAATACGGAGTTGTACAGTGTTAACAACTTCTGCGTTTAACTCATCCGGCGGAAGTTCAGGTCCGTCCCCCGGTTTGTTACGTGCAGAATGGGTCGGGAATTTTTCTGGGCTCGCCGAGAATACCCGTTCATTACGGTCAACGCTAATTTTGCCTTGTTTGGAAGGTGAATTGTATTTACTGATACGATGAGTGTATTATTCGTATTATTGTTTGTCATCATATAGTTCTGGCTAGGTTTAGATCTTTGAATGTTCGTGATGGGTCAGTATATTCTTCTATCTCTATT
>Ga0209673_1000469_pt1 | contig 68010 bp, 66 predicted proteins | sample AraplaCol_mMS_r2_2_FD_184274 | JGI IMG/M metagenome (GOLD analysis project Ga0209673, IMG submission 184274) | Arabidopsis root microbial communities from North Carolina, USA - plate scrape MF_Col_mMS_r2 (SPAdes) (version 3) | ecosystem: Host-associated > Plants > Roots > Endosphere | place... | reverse complement strand
TTTTTTTTTTTTTTTTAATATCAGATTCAGAATGAGTTACGATGTTCTTTGTTTATGTTTGCTTTGCTGGTCTTGGCGGCATATTTGCTTATGATGAGATGAAGTATAGATAGTCTGTTTGTGAATAGATTTCGGAATATGAATCGAGGACTTTCTATTAGACTTAAGATATATAGAACAGTATTGGCAGAGGTTCTGATGCCCAAAGTAAAATGATATTGTTGAGATCATGAATTCAAGACCCTCTTCAATGTAGTTTTACTACAAGGTAAATAATCGATATCAGATGAACATATGATAATATCTCAGATGACTTATCGCCAAATGCAAAAATTATCAATTCATCAGAATGGAGAATGGGGTCCGGGACTTGAAAGGGCTATTGTGATGATTTTGCCCTGAATTTTATTTGGGACTACCACAATATTCATGAGATTGACTGTAGGTAGTGTAGAGTTAATCTGCTTTGATTGAACTTTTATCAAGTTTCATTGAATACCTGATCAGTAATCCTGAATATATATCCACCAATGCAATATACAGGGCTGTATATTCATCATAACATTAATAATTCGATCAACTATAGCCCCCTGTTTCCCATCCCTGCATACGATTTGTAGCTGTATATAACTATTAATAAGGAATGATAGTACATAATATTTGTACACTAATACTCCTTAAATACTTGAAGAAGCATATATTTCTCATTCAATATGATATAAACTCAATTGAATGACCAGTTAATTCTGAGTATCTTAGGCGTACCAGTCTAATTGATCATGCTAGTAGAATTCAACGTGGCTCTAGGATATTGCAAGCTTTTTGCATATAAAAGCACTATTATAGTAGTAAGTCCCTCCATCGTTATAACCAGGGAGAGTTCTAGCTAAACAGTGCACTGCTGTAGCAGCTTAGATAGTTACTACTAGGCAGTAGGAGTCAAGTATATCTAGATAGCTGATATATGCACGATACCCAAAGCCAAAGTGACATTCATATATAGCAATACTAATGAAACTACTAGCTGATAGGTTGACGTACGTAGTATATCTACTCTTCTCCGAGAAAGTAGATGTATGATGTAGAGTCTACACCACACTTACTTAATTTGCCCTTGAGACAATATAAAAACCGAGAATCATCATTATCATTAACTAGATCTACCCCAAACTCATTTCGCAGATTTAACAGAAGCTTGCTGAGCTGTATGCAGTAAACCCGGCGCCAAAGCACTTCGTTCATCAACAGCACCCTGTGCATATCGTTCAATCCTAGGATCATTATTAGCAATGCACTTGAAATACCATAAATCCATCCAGGAGCAGGAATGAGGGTATTAACTTACAACGATAATTCCGCAGCAAGAGTCTCATATCTAAAAGCCTCACGAATATCCGGGACATTACTCTTCGCAACATTATTACCAGGTACACCTGGGAAATCACAGTTTGAACCAAGCCATCTCTTCTTCAAAGCGATTTCAAATCCACTCTGATCAACAGAGTGCTTGGCTAATTCGCACATATCGACTGCGCTGAATTTGTAAATTTGTGCGGCGACAGAGTACTCTTCGATAAGTGGTTCCTTTGTGAATGCGAATTGGAGAGGGTCATCGGTTGATAAGGAAACGTTGAGTCCTCGTTTGAAGAAACTGGCACAGGGATTTTTGTCATATGTGAGGAAGAGTGCGTTGTTACTGAGTGGGGACATGGCGATACCGATTTGGTCCAGGTAATAGAGATATTGAAGGAGTGGGACTTTACGGAGTAGAATTCCGTGACTGATGCTGTGACAGGCAAGGAATCCCACAGCCAAATGATCTGGGTCTCCTGCTTCACCGCAGTGTGGACGAAGGACGAAAGTGTTGAATCCACGACGCTTTCGCCAATGGTTTAGAGATGCCATGTTTGCGAACATGAAGTAGATCCAGTAACTGTATGGTGGGTTTTGCTTGGTGTCCCATTCCCGTGGAATGGGGTACTTGCGGTAGAAGCGACGCTCTGTCTTGCTCTCGTCATCGACGCTATCGAAACCGACGACGCGCTGGAGGAAGATGTGGAGTTTGGGGTGACTGCTGGGATCCTTGGTTACCTCGAAGAGAGGTTGGAAGACATTGGTGATGACTTGTTCGAAGTTCTCCATCATACCACTAGACTTGTACACATCGTAAAGACGGGGCACTTGAATTAACCAGCGGACATTGGGAGAGAACAGTTTGTTGTCGACTACCCAAGCAGCCAGCTTGTCCCACTCGTGAGGGGATCGGCCGTAGATGGAGATGCGCCATTCGACCATCTGATATTTGCTGGACTCCAAATCAGAGATGACTTCCTTGGTGATTTCTGCAAGGTATCGGCCCTTGATGTAATTATCTGTCTTGAGGAAAATTTCACGAAGACGTGACTCTCCGACAGGATTATATTTCAAGTTGAACTTGTCAAATCGGTGGAACGAGTCGGTGTGTGCCTATGTGTTGTGAGTATGTGGTAGATATGGGGGATGTATGTGAAACAGTGTTAGTATCTTACGTGCATATCCAAAGTATCAATACTGAGGTCATAAGCAGTCAATTTGATACTTTCAAAAACCTCTCGCAAAGTGAGATGCTTTCCATCACGGAAAAGGACCACCTCATCAGGAGATTTGCGCATCTTGCTCTTGATAAAACGAAGCAAATGCTTCTGGTTCATACAGGCCGAATGGTGGACGTGAGTGTCGACCTTTCGAACGTTGTAAAAGTCACGATGAGGGACCTTTTTACTGTCTGCAACTTCCTGATACTCGTTCAAAAGAGTGTACAGTTGGTATTTGCCTTCAAGATACGACAAACGCTTAAAGGCGAAGCTCTTGGCGGGTCCATCAGTCGAGACATCTACCACGGCATCCAAATCCATGTAAAAGTCACGCAGAGATGGGATCTGCACGGCAGGTTCTTCAGCATCTTCCGATTCATACACCTGGTATACACTGTTTCGGTCCAAACGATAGCTCCAATCAGATGGTCCAGGGACTGGCATGAGCTCTTCCAAATCGAAATCCTCGCCAATATCCTCACCCATCTTTCTCTTCTTCTTCTCTGTGAAATCAGAGGGGCCACCAGCATTGCCAGGCTGATACTCTTTGCCATCATCCCAAGCAGGCTCGGGAGGCGGAGGATACAAATTCCAGTCGGGCTTGTTACGAGGGTCATCCTCAGGACGCTGCAGGGAGAGTTCGATATATTTAGCTCGACGCTCTAAGAGACCCTGGATCTTTCGATAGATGGCACTAAGCTCAGAGCTCACTACATCACCTGCAGGTGCGGCTCCATTGACACCCGAGACACCGATACCGAGACCAGCGGCAGCTCCGCTGAGTCCTGCTCCAGTAAGTCCCGGTCCGTGAAGACTCTCAGACGCAGAAATGTGCGGGCTCTGGGCGACACTGAATGGAGTATGATTTCGAGCAGCAAGCTCAGCTGCGATTTGAGCACTATTGGGCTGCTGAATACCATCCCCACCAGACTGGGACTGAGAGGCAGGATACCACTCTGCATCCTGAAGCATGGAGCTCCCTCGAGAATGGATACTCGAAGACATGAAGTGATCCTCCGACTCGACCATAGAACCATTTGTTGGAACAGGACTAGCAGGAACAGTGCCCATTGTCTCCTTCTCCTTGTCTCCCGATTGAGATGCCAGTTGGTGGTGTTGATAGAAGAGTTTGGCCTCTGCGTGACTCATGGACTTCTCAAAGGCATAATCGTAGGTAGCCGTCTTCTGTTGCTGATCTCTGGGCCACAACTCTCCGTTGGAATCCTGAGGAGCATCCTCCCTAGTAGGAGTACCAACAACAGAGTTATCCCCGGAGCTCAACCATCGAGGGTATTCATCCTTTGGTGTGTTGGCATTTGAATCGAGGCCAAGCTCGGGTCGTGACCCCATGGCTGTAGTACCGTGTGGGGAGGGGAGGAAGGGATCGATAGGGTATATCAAAGTGTCACTGTTGAATGAAGTATGGCCTGAATAGATAGAATGATAAATTACTGAACCATGCCGAGAGAAAGAGAAGAGCTGTAAGCTGAAAAAGACTGATCTATATTTAATATAATTTTTCTTTCTCGATCCACACCGGTGAGCCTGGAGATCGGGTGGAGCCTCGAGTACCCAAAACAGTGGAGTGACAGTAATCAATGGAGAGCACAGCAGGTAATAAACCTGAGTATTTATCAAAGAGGAGCAATTAAATAGAATAAACGCGAGTAGAGAGTAGAATAAAAGAGTAGAGCAGAGAAGAGAAGAGTAGAAGTAAAGAAGAAAAAAAGAAGTCGTCGTCGAAAGGCGGAGATGACGTGCCCCCGTGACTTTCCACCTTCGACCTCTTCTCTTCTCTTCTTCTACTCTACTCTACTCTTTTCTTCTATTCTCTTTGAATCAATACTACCTCTATTCTCTCTATACTTACTCTACGACATATTCAATACTCCCCAATTGATATTCTGTAAGTGCTCCACAAGGCTGATTATCCCAAGCACTGCCCAGCTGTAGCCTGCTAATAACAAACCCACTTAGCTTCCACCTCACCCTCTTCCTTTTCTCTCCTCCTCTCCTCAACTATTGTATTTACCACTACCTATTGATCTCGCCACATCATGGCATCCCTCAATCTTTCTACCAACGGTCCTTCTATATCCAAAAGCTACCAATCGGTCGTCAACGCAACCCTTCCATCCGGTAGTGCGGCCTCCCCCACTCATGGTCAATGGGCTGTCTTCTCGGTTCAAGCTCCCCTTGTCAATGCGTTCCAGCAAGATTCCGGAAACAAAGAGAGTGTTCTTAAGGTGCAAAGTACTGGAGGTGAGTAAATATATCTTGATTATCTTCCCTTTTTCTGTTCCTCCCCTCCCCCGCCATGCACTCTCCCCGCCTCCTTTTTAGCTGCATCAGAATCAGGATGACTAACCGCTCGGGCTTAATTCTGCAGATGGTGAACTGGACGATTTGATTGAAGAATTTTCCGAAGGTCGAGTGCAATTCGCCTATGTCAAAGTGACGGACCCCAATACTGGTCTCCCTAAGAATGTGTTGATTGCATGGTGTGGGGAGGGTGTTCCGGAACGGACAAAGGGTTACTTCACAAGTCACTTGGCCAGTGTCTCCAAATTCCTACATGTAAGCTAGGATCTTCCATTTTGCCATTTGTGCCATTGCTTGCGCTGAGTCGAGCTAATCTGACTACTGCAGGGATATCATGTCCAAATCACAGCTCGCGCCGATGGTGACCTCACCCCCGAAGGAATTATCCAACGTGTCGGAGATGCGTCTGGTTCCAAGTACTCAGCTTCTTCACAAGGACCTGCTGTTACACCCGCCTCCAATCCTCCTCCTCCTGTTGCTTCTAAGCCTGCCTTTACCCCGAGCCGATCCGGTGGCATTGCGCCGGCCCCTCGTCCTAAACCCTCAGCCAATGTGGATGATGATGGCTGGGGTGATGATGCTCCCCCCGTCACAAGAACCCAACTAGAAAAGGTCCAACCCGCATATCAGCCAACGCGCGTGAATCTGCAGCAACTCAAATCGGAGAACCAGGCCCCGGCTTCCCGACAACAACCCCCGGCTCCAGCCGGAGGCAATGCTGATGTGGTTAGTGGCGGATATCAACCCATCGGTAAAGTTGATATCGCAGCGATTCGGCGACAGGCTGCTGAGTCTGGTCAGCTGAAGGACGATCGACCTGCTCCAGTGAAGGGTTCTTACGAGCCCGTGGGTAAGGTTGATATTGCGGCCATTCGTGCTCGAGCTCAGAAACCGGACGATGCCCCCGAACCCGTCAACCTGCCCGAGCGGCCAGCCGCACAGTCGCCAGCCATCGAGCGACCAGCTGCCGGTGATTCCGCGGAGCGTCTGACCTCTTTGCCAAAGCCCAAAGTTGCCAACAAATTCGGAGGTGGCCCGGCCTTTGGTGGCACGAAGCCACCTCTCCCCACTGGCCCTTCATCGGCCACTGCTGCCGCGCAGGTTGGCAGTGCCAGTCGTACCTTTGCGGATCAAGGAGGCAAGACTCCAGCTCAGCAATGGGCAGAACGTAAGGCTAAGGAGCGTGGTGGAGCTACTCCCGCCGCAGACCCTGCGCGTCCTATTCAGAGCCAGCTGAGTGGCCAGCCCAGTGGTGGAAATGAATGGAAGAGCTCTTACTCGGGCAAATCTTGGGCTCCTGTCCAAACAGTGAAGGAGAAGCCAGCTCCTGAGGTGGCTGATGTGAAGTCTAGTGACCCTGCGGGCACACAGGTTGCCCCCGAGTCCGCGTCTCGTGTTCAGGACACTCGGGATCAGCAATTTGATGAGCCTGCTCCTCCTCCTATCCCGCAGGCTAGTCGCCCTGTGCCAGCTTCCGCTCCCGCTCCCGCTCCAGCCCCAATTCCTGTCGCAGCCCCAGTTCCCCTCCCTGGACTTTCAAATGAGCCTACCGAGACTGAACCCGAGCCTGAAGAGGAAGAACATGACCGTCAACAAGTGCTGCCTACTCCTCCTCCGCAGCCGCGTTCCCCTACTCCCCCCACTCCTCCTGTTCAGGAGAGCTCTCCTATCCAAGTTGCTATGCCTGTTGGCCGGGGTGTTGAAGATGCCCATGAGGAGCAGCATGCTCCTCCCCCTGCTCTCCCCGTGCAGAGCATGCAAGAAGCTGTCCCTGATGAGAGGGAGCTTGAGGAAGATACTCAGGATCTTGGTCGCGGTGCGGCACAAGCCACTGCAGCGGATCATGGCCATGGCCAAGGTGGTATCCGAGCCCAGGTTCAATTCGACTACGAGAAGGCCGAAGACAACGAAATCGAACTTCGCGAGGGCGAATTCGTCACTGACATTGAAATGGTCGATGAGGATTGGTGGTTGGGTGTCAATGCTCGGGGTGAACACGGTCTTTTCCCTGGAAACTATGTTGAACTGGTAGAGGGTACAGGCCAACACGCCCAGCCTGAGCCTGTGCATCAGCATGAGCCTGAACCCGAACCTCAGCCCGAGCCTCAACCTGCTGCTGCTGTTCCTCCTCCCCCTGCACCCGCAGCAGCACCAGCTGCCAGCTCTAAGGGACCTACCGCGACAGCACTCTATGACTATGAAGCGGCGGAAGACAACGAACTTACTTTCCCTGAGAATGCCAAGATTCACAGCGTGGTATGTCTTTCTTCTTTTCTTTCTCCCTCTTTGTTTTGTTTGATCTGGACTAATAAAGTACTGTATAGGAATTCCCCGATGAGGATTGGTGGCTTGGAGAGTACAATGGCAAGCAGGGACTGTTCCCTGCCAATTATGTCCAGCTGGATGCATAATTGTTCTGTATGGTGATGTAAATACATATTATCGTATCGTCTCAGTATCAGTAACTCCATTCTCTTCATCTTGTCACTCTTTGATGCGTACTTCCCTATAATTGTCTGTTCATCCATTAGAATAACTGTGTATACTACGTAGACACATTCTATAGCTCGTGTCTGCCACATTCAAACACTATTTTTTCCACCACACTTACTTCACGAGATAAGGCAGAATAACTAGATGAGCATAGACACACTCGATTGTAATAATTTATTCTTTATAAATAATTTTTCAATATCTTTGGCTATAATGTAACTATTCTAATCTGGAGTATACTCCGTCATACACGTGCTGACTAATCCCACGTGACTGCCGCGTGAACCTCCGAAGTGAACGGACTAAACGTTGGAGAGTCTTCGCTGCTTCATCTTCCTTTTTGATATCGGGCATCTGCAGTCTCGGCCTAGTCTGCTTTACTGCTGTACGGTGTACTGCGTATTGCTTCATTTCTCGCCAACATGGCTGCCCTCGGCGAGGATCTGCTCGTCACCGTGAACAAACTCCAAGACCTGGTCTTTAACACTATTGGAAATGACTCCTTGGACTTACCTCAGATCGTGAGTGGACTATCCATTTTCTTAACAGTTTGATACCTTTTAATAGTGTATTTCTGACACGTTCAGGTGGTCGTCGGTTCCCAATCGTCCGGAAAGTCGTCGGTTCTCGAGAATATCGTCGGTCGAGATTTCTTACCACGCGGAAGTGGCATCGTGACGCGACGACCTCTTATTCTCCAACTGATCAACATCCCAAGTGATCGCAGCGATAGGCCCGAACATGATGAGATTCACGTCCCTCATACCGCAGCCAGTGTGGCCGGTCACTCGGAATGGGCCGAATTCCACCACCAACCCGGCCGCAAGTTCGACGATTTTGTCGCGGTGAAGCAGGAAATCGAGGCTGAAACAGCTCGCATTGCTGGAAGTAACAAGGGAATTAACAGACAACCAATTAACTTGAAAATCTTCTCGCCTCACGTTCTCAACCTCACCCTGGTCGATCTGCCCGGTCTCACCAAGGTGCCCATCGGCGACCAACCATCCGATATCGAGAAGCAAACACGAACCTTGATTCTGGAATACATTGCCAAGCCCAACAGTATCATTTTGGCTGTCTCCCCCGCGAACGTGGACCTGGTCAATTCGGAAGCTTTGAAGCTCGCTCGACAAGTGGATCCAATGGGTCGGAGGACAATCGGTGTGCTATCCAAACTGGATCTCATGGATCACGGTACCAATGCGATGGACATTCTCTCTGGTCGCGTGTATCCATTGAAACTTGGATTCATTGGTGTCGTCAATCGGTCTCAGCAGGATATTGCTTCTGGAAAGGAACTCGCCGATGCCTTACGAGCTGAATCGGATTTCTTCCGTCATCACCCAGCGTATCGAAACATGGCTAATCGATGTGGAACGCAATTCCTTGCTAAAACCCTCAATTCGACTCTTATGTCGCATATTCGCGACAGATTACCGGATATCAAGGCTCGTCTGAATACTCTTATGGGACAGACTCAGCAGGAATTGGCCAGTTACGGTAACAAGCAGTTCAGTGGACCTGAACATCGCGGATCTCTAATCTTGCAATTGATGACTCGATTCGCATCGTCTTTCATCTCTTCTATTGATGGAACTTCTTCGGAGATCTCGACCAAGGAGCTTTGTGGTGGAGCTCGCATTTACTACATTTTCAACGAAGTCTTTGGAAATTCGCTCGAGACTATTGATCCCACGCATAATCTGACTGTTTCAGATATTCGCACTGCCATTCGCAACTCGACTGGTCCACGGCCTAGTCTTTTTGTTCCTGAACTGGCATTCGACCTACTAGTCAAGCCACAGATCAAGCTCCTCGAGTCACCGGCGCAGCGATGTGTGGAACTTGTTTATGAAGAATTGATCAAGATCTGCCATACCTGTGGTTCGCAGGAACTTTTGCGATTCCCTCGATTACAGGGTAAATTGATCGAAGTTGTATCTGATCTTCTTCGAGAGAGATTGGGACCTTGTTCCGGTTATGTTGAATCTCTGATTTCGATTCAACGGGCATATATCAATACCAACCATCCGAACTTCCCCGGTGCAGCAGCGGCCATGTCATCAATCATTCAAAATAAACAAGAAGAAGAGCGCAAGGCAGTTCTGGCAGAGGAAAAGCGGAAGCGAGAGAAACGTCGCATGAAAGAACTTGCTGCCAACGGTGAAGATGAGGAGGGCGCTGCACAGGCAAATGCACAGGGACATTCGGAGAAACATCTTCCTATTCGAAGCCAATCTACAAAAGGACGCAGTCTCTCGCCGAATGTAGGTCGTGCAGAAAATGGAATCACGGCTACATTGAATGGAGGAAGTCACCTTGGACAATCGAGTACACGCGATTCATTCCTGAATTACTTCTTCAGTAATGGTCAAACTGGAACCGGAGCTGGAGCCGGAGTTGGAAGTGCAGGACCAACGACCGTTTCACACGCACGATCTGCTCATGCTGAACCTAGCATTAGTCAAAGTCTTCGTCGTGAGGTTCGATCTCCTCCTGTACAAGAAGAGTATACACCAGAGTATGGCGATGGATCTGTATTCGTGAGTTCCCCCCCACTGCCTCGCCCTGCCCTGCCCTACCACACATCACAGGATATACATATACTAACGAATAAGCCCCACGAAAACGCCGAACCAACCCTAACAGACCGAGAAATGCTGGAAACAGAACTCATCCGCCGCCTCATCTCCTCGTATTTCAACATTGTCCGTGAAACGATTGCCGACCAAGTTCCCAAAGCAATCATGCACCTTCTCGTCAACCACAGCAAAGACGTTGTTCAGAATCGACTTGTCAGTGAACTTTACAAGGAAGATCTATTCGGTGAATTGCTGTATGAGGATGATGGTATCAAAGCTGAACGGGAGAAATGCGAGAGGCTTCTTGAAACTTATAAGGAGGCTGCTAAGATTGTTGGTGAGGTTTTATAGACCTTTGTACAATTATGTACTAGTATGCACATTACTTGTTTTCAGTTTTCAATGTATGCTATATGCATGAGTTATCAGTGTATGTGTATGCATGTCTTATATGTAAGTGTAAATGTAAATGCAGTGTGTATAAATTCAATATCAAACACTCTTCTCCTTCATCTTCGCAATTCTCCCACCCTCAAATCCATACAAACCACCCCCCAAAAAAACAAGCAAAGCACCAATCAAAACACCAATCTCCAATCTATTCCCAAACAACCAAATAGAAAGAAGTAAAGAGACCAATTTCCGAATATTAAGCGCAACAGTAACAGTTAACGAAGAAGATTTCGCACTTAATAGATGAACTCCCCGAATACAAATATACTGAGTACCCGCATTCATAATCAAATAAATAATTTGACTCGGGATGTTCACCGGAAACGCCGAGGACAGAGGGGATGGCGGTGATGATGAGAAAATTTTCCATTGAGAGGATAGTTGGGAGTAATTTGGTAAGAAGAGTGGGAGGGATAATGTGTGTGAATAGAATAGTGCTTCTTTCCAATGTGATCGGCCGTATTTAGCGTATAATCCATCTGCGTATAGACCTTGGAAAGAGGATAAGATCATTGCTAGGAGGAGAATACTGAATCCGATAATTGTGTTGATTGTATCCCCGGGCCCGCTATCAACATCCTTGCTGTGTGCGGACTTGGACTTGTAGGAAGACTTTGAATTCGCGTCTGCAAGTGCAGCAGCCATAACGCCAATAGTTAACATGGCAACGGAAAGAATTTGACCACGGGAATAACGACGGTTACTGAATAACCATCCTATAACCATTGAAGCGACAGGACCGCCGGAACGAAGGATTATATGTAAGGGGACGGATATTTTATATGCGAAGGCCCAGTTGTTTAGGAGGTTGACGGAGACGAAGTATGCGGTGTATATGAGCCATGAGCGGAGGGGGATTGCGCGGGGTTTTAATGGTGATTTTAGATTGAATGTTAAGAAGTTTGGGAGGGTTAAGAGGGAGCAGAGGATGAATTGGGCGAATGTTATTAGAGGGCCGGCGGTTGGTTGTTCTCTGTTAGTGTTGTTAGATGGATCATGTTATAACGTGGTGTAGTGTGGTGTGGGTGAGGGTGAAGTACTTAATGATAGCTTCGAGGGCGAAGACCTGGAATTGTTAGTTTGCTATTTTCTATTCGCTATTCTGCAGAGCTGCGCTGTACTGGTGACCTTACATTAGAGCAACAACCACCGAATATCAAAGATATCATGAGGAACAAGTTCGCCCAGTTTGGTAGGGTGGCATGAGCTGCGGCTGCGAGGATTTCGGCATTTTGGGGTGGTTTAGAGGGTGTAACTAGCGTATTTGCAGACTCAGATGCAGAAGACGTAGTGGATGTAGTCGTGTTTGTAGATGAACGCTTTAACTGTCGAACTGTGTATGTGTCTGATTTGCGTGATGCATCGTCATTAATCATTATTTGCTGTCCGAGGTGAAAAGAGCGAATTGGTCGGGGATAGAAGAGTAGAGGGAGACTAGAACAGAAGCAGGCAAGTTGAATAAAAGAGGAATTGAAGAGACAAGAAGATGAAGAGCAGAAGAGGAGAGAGAAGAGGGGAGAAATGAAGTTGGAGTGCGGAGTGCTTAGTCATCCACAAGTATATCAAAATAGAGAATGAATATAATGGAATAGAATAGAATAGATAAATAGATAAATGAAGGAATGTATGAATAGATGTATGAATAGATGAGTGAATGAGTGAGTGAGTAAATGAATGATATTAATCCACAATATCATCATCACTGAGAATCAACTTCTCCTCAGGCCCTTCATCTCCCTGTTGCTGCTGTACTGTCTGCTGTACTGTCTGCTGCTCATCTATATCATCTTCAAAATCCCCTCGAAAACAAGTAATCCTCTGTAATACCTCTACACCTTCTCTCTTGATCTGTACCAAATAAGGCAATTGATCAAGTAAAACATCATCTCTTCGCATCATCGTTGTCTCTGCCTCTTCTCCAATTCCCACTCGGCGATTCTTCCATGCACTCACTCCTCCTCCTCTTCCACCCCCAGTACTCGCTGCACTCGCTATACTCCTGATGCCGCTGCTGCTGAGAACAGAATTCATCCAAGAATCAACCAACCCATCAACCTCCTCAATTTTCTTCCAAAGACGTAACGAGACCGGATACATCATTTTATGCGCATCTCGTCGTGGTTCTCCGGGAATTTGATTAACCCTCCTTTTCACAGGATAAGGTAAACCAAATAATAATCCTCGACAAGCAACCTGAAACCCCATCTCCTCTTGACGAAGCATATCAATTCCGGAATTGAAAGAAGTACCAGTCCCGCCCAGTCCACCCCGTCGACTCGATCGACCTGGTAGTAGAATGTCGCTGTCGGATAGAGATTCGATGCATTCGTTTAGCGAGTTTGTGAACTCTGGTCCGTCACACGATGCTGGGTAATTCTCGTGTAAGGCCGAGATGAAGGTTGATATATCTGTTCCCGTTTCATCGACTAAATCATTTACATCGACTTGTGTGACTTTTCGTCGATAAATTGATAAATGTTCTGGTGGTTGTTTCGGAATATCACTTCCATCTTCAACAAGACTTTCATCTAATCGTTTATTATAAACGATTTTCCCAACAGCATGAAACATCCCCAAACTCGATTCTCGTTGGGAAATTAATTCCAATGACTCCCTTTCCATAGAAGTGAGTGTATTCGAATTCGAATTTGGATTTCGAGAACGAGATTTCTTTTTGGTTAGATCTCCGCCCCAATTCGATGAGACGTCGTCACCTCGAAGACATAGAAATTCAAGTGAAGAGATTGCACTGCGAATATCTCCTATTTCGGCGATTTTGCTGAGAACAGCGGGACCCGGGATACGGGTGCGATTTGAAGATCGACTTTCTTTTTCTAGGATTGTTTGGAGGGCTTTTTGCATGAATGTTGTTGCGATACTGTTGAAATCAATGATTGTTGTTGCGGGGTGATTATATAAAGATGGACCTAGGAGTCTATGAAGTGTTAAATTTTCTGAAATCGATGATGCGGAGCTCAAGAGTGTTTCTGAAATTATCATCACGATTGGTGGATGGATGCCTTGTGCTGTTGCAGCGAGGTATCGTTGTAGGGAAGTTCGGAAGGATGATAATGATGATGAATTTCGAGTCAGGACTGTTGGAAATTCTTCTATCAGGAGGATTCGATGGGGGGAGGTTGATGATTCATGCTGTGACTCTGTTTGTTCTGAAGGTGTAGACAAATCAAGACCGGCAAAACGATCACCACGCGCTAAGAATTCCTCGAAGAGCGCACTGGACGAGACGTAGTCGCCGGGGTTCTCTGAAACAGGCGGGTTTCTCCATTCAATGATATCGTAGTTCATTGCGTGGGAGAGGAGAGAGATGGTGGTTGTTTTACCACATCCTGCTGGTCCTCGAAGCACGAGTAATTTCTACTTTCATTAGCTGCTGTGCTGCTGCTGCTGCTGCTGCTGCTAGCTGAGCTGTACATACCTCACGTCTGCGTCCTTGGAAAACATCCCCTAACCAGCACTGTACATCAGAGACTTTTCTTTTATGAACAGCTAATTCGGTCAAGTCGATTGGTGCAAAGCGTTGAGCCCATGGACGAGTATCTATGGCGGTGCCTGTAGGGGTAGGGGTGGGAGTAGAAGAGCCCGATTTATCAGAAAGAAGGAAACGTTTTGGTTTCGATCTTGTTTGTTTTGATGCCGTTTTGGTTGTAGATTTCCCAGTCTGTGGCTGTTTCTGATGTATCGGTTGTATTTGAGAGAAGATCTCGTCGTAGGAATCATAATCATCATCAATCACGTCTGCGTCGAGTTCAAGGTCTGCTTTCTGTTTGAGTCCAGGCTTTGACCCTGTCCCTGTTGATGTTGAGCCTGTTATCCCTGCTGACTCTGTATGCACTTGGAACTTCTTTGACGACCATCTTTGGCCTTCGGAGGCTGGTTGGAAGAAATTGTGAAGGGATTTCGAGGGGGAGGTAGTAGTCTTGGAGGTAGCTGTCTTCGGTGGTTGACGCGTGCGACGGGGTGGGATTGAACGCGCGGGAAGTGTTGTTGGAGCTGAGGGAGGTTCTTTTGAAATGGATGAGGTATTTGAAGGTGCAGGTGAAGGAGAATGGCGAGGGCGCTTTGAAGGGCGAGGGTCCATGATGGATGGAGTTGCGGAGGAGAGGTCGTAGATAAGATATCGTTGAGTACATTAGTGGAGTATAGCAATACACTGCACAATGATATTACATGAGTATACTATTATATTTATTTTTTTATACTGATATTTCATATCTTACTTGAGTATAATTAATAAATAGTAGTTATCATTATCTAGAGATATCCTAGTAGAGGAGTAAATATTAACTAGTGTATAATTAGCAGTAGGTCACATGATACCATACTAGACTGTACTATGTATACACTCAGACTACTTATCACTAAGTAATAATATTGTATATTTTAGAATATTCTGAAATATACATCTTATACATTTAATTTAGTTCATATTTAGTAAATTTCCCTTCTAATAATCCGTACTAGCAGTCTTTGGCTATTCTATACCTGCATATTACAGAAAGGCAGCAAGCTTACATGCACCAGGATAAAATGTATAGTATAATACTCGCACCTGCGAGTATTATGCTATGGGCATACGCACAGTACATACATAAAATATGATCATCCTAGTTTTTCTCTAGCTAGATTTTAACTTCTATTAGAGCTTGGCCGAAACAATCGTTCTACTGTACATCCCCGTAATAATGGTGACGGTAACACTGCCGCCTCGGGAAGCGATCGATTCGAGCCCAGCTGGATTAGATCCCTCGCGGCCCTGAGCTGCTGCTGCTCCCTGAGCATCCTGATCGCTTATCTTTGATTATTCCGGCTGATCCACAACACACCTCTTTCTTTTTTTCACATACTCCGATGATAAACGCTTTGACTACGGTCGCTCCTAGGAAGTTCAAACAAATTTATAATTTAATTTTGCAATCTGTTCTCCAGCGTTTGATTTTTCGATTTTATCGCTGTACGACTATAATCCGTTCTGCTGTAGAAAAAGCTAAATTCCACCAACACGGCCTCGGATATATACTATATAGTATATATATATTCCAAGGTTGGTTGCTGTCCCTGACTCTATGCTCTGGATTAGTTCAGTCGCAGAACTATTATTTATTACTATAGTCTGCCATACTCTCCACGACCACAAAGACTGTACTTCAGACATACCCTATGTTATAATGAAGCTTGAAATGCGTCAATAGACTGTAACATTCTACTTACTATGATATCACTGGTCACACTGGGAATTCCTAGGAATGTTTTCTTTTGCTGGCGTGATGCACGCAAATGCAGCCATCAATTGGCTACTTCAGGCTCGCAGTGGAGCAATGTCGGGGCTCTCAGCTGTAGCCATTTGCGGTTTGCAGCTTGAGCAGAGGCCTTTTTTCTTCTTTTTTTTATTAATTTTTTTTTTTTTTTTTTTTTTTTTTTTTTTTTTTTTTTTTTTTTTTTAAAAAAAAAAAAAAATTACCTTTCTTCCTAGGAGTTGAAAAACCCAATAAATACAATTGCGCAGAAAACCATATGAAGTCGAATTATTCCGCTTCACGGATTGCTGGAATAATATTTTTCTTTGGAAATTGTCAGTCTCGCGTCACTGGTTCGACAACTCCAGCTCCCTCCACAGATTACTGTTCATCTTTAATATCTGTTTGGTGAAGGAGAGGACTCTTTTTAATACTCGGACTTTTTCTATACCTGTCCTCGTTGGCATTTTCGTCAACGTTACTAGAGGCTGGTATAGAGGCGTAAGGATGCGAAATGCTTTCCCGATAAGGGTGGGCTTTACCCGTTTGAATAGCGCCGTTGTCAGTCTCGCGATGAGCGGTAGAAAGAGCGAAATCGCCAGAGTCAAAGTATGTCCGTTCCTGTCGATTGTTAGTTAGCACGTGTTATAAGAACTATTATAAGTACCTTTGATTTTTGAGCCATCAAACCTCCACGCGGTAGCTTTCCGTACTTTTCGAGGAGATGGCTCTCGGATTTAGTCAATGGCTGAGAGAAATATTAGTGTCGGTAGTTCTAGAAAGGGTGGGACCTACTTCGGGTTCTGGTCCTCCTGACTGCATTCTGCGAGATTAGTCTGTATTTTCAGATGATTTTCCAAGCCTGCGATGGGGACTGTATCTGAACAGGGAGGGATACTCAAAGGTTCTTGAAATGTATATCCATGACGCTATTTGTCCTGTCGCGTGATCCACTGGTGATTAGTCAGCGAAATCGGCAGAGCAATTGGAAAGCTGTAAATAGTACAGATAAATTTACGAGACAGAAATATATATTGCTATTCCGGAGATCAATGAATTCTAGTAATAGAACTCGAGAAAATTAATTAAAGAGAAGATGTAGTGGTAAGCCAAACAGTCTATAGAATAAAGATATTTTGTCAGAACGGTTATCATTTGGAAACAGTACAGAATATTACAGTAATTAATGATGACATTTTGAAGGTACGAAATCAAGTGGGGTATCCTTGACCAAATCTGGTATGGCTCGATCTTATTTTGATGGAAACTGTAGTGGAAAATTAGCAGCATTGTTGGCAAATCTGTATTATACAACAAATAGAGGGTTATTTTGACAATATGTGAGCATCGAGTATTGTACGGAGAAGTGACGATCAAGCAATACACTTTCTAGTAAACTTCAGTACGTATATATTTAATATTGGTTGAACATTTGCTGTACTGTATTCCAAATCCCAAACCTGTTCGCGTGAATCTACTATTTAGTTCTGCTGTGTGGATATCACCATTCCACATATGGAAGAGTTCACTAGATTTTGGATAAAAATATTGAAAATAGAAGTTTACGGAATTTAGAGAATAATAGAGAACTTCTACATTTATTTAGAAGAATTTATATAAATAGTGTATTTGACTAAACGAAGGAATAGAAATTATTAGCTATGGAGATCCGTATTGTTTCTCATTTTCGCTCGATAAGAATCCCTACATTCGTGTAACATTTCCAGCTACACCATAACACAAGATCTATGTCGCACTAGCTGATCTTAAATCAAGATTCGTGAAGACCGATTATTTCTATCTTCCAAAAATATTGATTATCCTTACGATCAACGAAGAGGTCAATATATAATTGGTAGAGCGGATAAGATCACATAATGATATATCATATTACCGAACATGGTTTTCCCACTGTCTTCTGGAACTGAGCAAAATGATACTCAGTACAGCCTGAATAGAGACAGATATTTCGGTAATTAGACATACAGGTGCGATGGATTACTCGTAATTTGATTTAGATAAATATGTCCATTTTTTTTCTATTTAGTTATATTTGCTATGATTTTTCATTATTCTACCCAATAGTTAGTTCTGCAGGTTCCGTAATGATAATATTTGATAAGATGAATTTGATAGCGCAATGAAGAATTCTGTATTGAGTTCTTGTTTTTTTTTACCATATCTCGGATAATGCCGTATAACTACCTTCTAGCTAGTACAATACAATTTGAAAATTTATATACCAAATATATAAAAAGACCCTTCCCACGCGGTATAACCGGAATAACTTTTCAGGTGAGATTGTCTCTAGCTCTATATATATCTGGTATAAGTCGAGCAAATAATTTTTTCAATTAGCGGAAGGATTTTGGAACCATTGAACTTACTATTGTATTCTCCTGTATATTCGATATATCCAAAGCTGTGTTACAGAAGAAACATAGGAGTACCCAGCAGCGAGATCTGTATCTACCTCTGAATACTTTTTTTTCTCTCTAATTTTAGCTTGGACTATCTATTGAGCCAGGCAGAGTTGAAAAATAGTGTGCCACAGCCGTGTACTGTAAAATAACATACAACAAATATCTGTTCATCGCATTCGAATTAATCCTCCACCATTTTGTCTATCTTTGTTCTTATAATGCCAAACCAGCTGGATTCCAAATGGCGAGGAGAACGAACACAAGAAAAGAGGTGATACAGAGAACAACACAGATACACCATCGTTATACTGCAGTATGATAATTCTAATATGATAGTATTTATTAGTATCCCCCAATCAATCTATCGATTTCTATGTGGATCTCACATTTGGATTCAGCTAGATTGATCAGTGGGGTAGACAAGTGGAAGCGTTGACAATTAGTTGCCATCAAGTAGCTGCTTATTAATATCTGCACGTTGTACAGTAGGGCCTAGTATTGCATAGTCTTATAGCATACGATGGGTGCCCGAAGATCGTTGACTCCACACAATAATACATTTTGGCTCACTCAACCAACTGCGTCTAAGAAATTTGGTGCAGATGATTTGTTATCTTCAGAAAATACGCCTATGCTCTCCCTACTCTGTATGTGCAGGGTTAGAAAGTATAATGGATCGCTGAGGTATCTCAGGCTCTACAATATAGGCTCACTCTGAAGCTACAAAACTGTACTAAATATACTCGCTAGAACTCATAATATACATAAGGTACTCCTACTATAATATACTAGACTAAATGAAACGAAATCAATCATAATTCTCTCTACTACTGATATATTACAATATATAACGGGTATAAAACTCCCTACCAGAGTCCACCAGCTCTAGATAGATACACTAAACCCCCCCCCCACAAACATCATAATAATAATCCTCATCCAAACCATCTCTCCCCGGAACAACAGGAACTTCACCCGCAAAAGTAGCATCATCAAACCTCACATTCAAAAGACGAATCTTAAGACCATAATTCCCGACCAAATCAATCAATTTACTTGTTTCCGACGTAATAGGTTGTTGATTCAATAACATCAATAACCCATCCAACCATTCCGATGCTTCACTGTGTGATGATGGACGGAGGGTTAAGAGGGTGATTTCTGAGGTTCCTCGGTTTGTACTTGTTGATCGAGTGTGTTTTTCTGTTTGGGTTGGGGCGTAGCCGTGGATTGTGATTTTTGTTGCGGCTTGACGGGCTGTTGAAGATGAGGCTGTATCTGTTGAGATGTTTGATACTACTGATGAAACGGTGGATAGATCGACTAAATGGTCATGGTCAGCATAAGTATAAAATGCAAAGTATAAGGGGGAGGGAAAGGGAAGGGAGGATACTTTTCTCAGGAAGAGTGTCTAATTCCGGAGCTCGTCGATCATCACCTTCTCGATTGAAAGTTCCAAAATGGAGATATCGACGATTATGTGATAACTGCACATATTGCGCATTACGCGAAGCTCCAGTTCCATCCTTATTCTCCAATGAAAACCAAGTTCCCTGAAGTAAACATCGAGTTCGTTGTTCCTTCACAAATTGCAACGCTTCATGATGTAATTCTTCCCTAACCTGACGAAGATGTTGACCCCATGCATCTTCATAGGTAAGTTCCAGTAATTCCATCTGTAACTCGCGAAGACGATGATATTCGAAACCCGCTAATTCCTCCTCAATATCATGGACTTCTTTCGTTCGTGATGCCCCGCCAACAACAGACTCGATGAGGATTCGAACTAACTCAACCAATTTATCCAAGTCATCCATCTCCGCAGCTGTGGCTTTCCATAATCGGAAAAAGGCTTGTAAACCTGCGACGTGTAGACGGGTCCAATGTAGAAGGAGAGGACGGAAGAGTCGGTCCAAACTGACGCGTGAGTCCATGAGCATGTAACTTTTCGAATCGTCCATGTCGGATTTATCCACTTCGAAATGCTCGTACAGAATCGACGTCACAGCCAACGAGGCTCGTGCAATTGGACATCGCTGTCGAGATGGTTTACTCGATTGCTCTAAGAGCATCTTTTGGAATTCATCCTGATGACTCCGCACGTAATCGGCCAAATCCATCATACCCAGAAATCCCACGCCATAGAATTCTGCCGTAGGACTCTCCGTCTCAAAACCAAGTCGCCGCCATTTCTCGGGGTGGTGCTTTTTCGACTTTTTCAAATCCTCCACATTCTCCTTCTCCTTCTCCTTCTCTGCATCGTCGGTATTCTTCGTACTAGCCAAATGAATTCCCTTAAGTGCTCTGCGATGCTCTGGCTTCTCTTGATTCAGGGGAATTTCTTTCCATTTCCGCAAAAGAACCTTCGTAAGGGACTGGAATTCCAATAACGGATGAGCCAGATCCTGCAACGCTGAATCCTGCATCAAAACGTAAACCGCACGAATGACACCGAGATCCTGCAATCGCTGGATAAATTTAGGCCACTCTGCCTCGGAATCGTAGGTGATTGAGTCCCGCATTAGCGAGTTAATCAATTGTAACGCATTGGCGCATAGAGCATGGTCTGCAGAGGATAGTCGACTGACGAGCATTTCCAGAAATTGCGGATAAATCGCGATGGCGGGTTTCAAGGCCCGAAAGCCGAACATATCGGGTTGCGGCGAGTGACGACCCCCAGCGTGAGGGTGTGAGACGACAGAAACGCAAATAGACATTGCACCACGAAGGATATTCACAAGAGGATGGGTGACAATCAGTTCGACGATCTGTCGGAAGAGCAGAGTTAGCAAGATCCAAACTGTAAGCTGTAGACTGTAAGCTATAGACTGCTCACCCGCTCGACCAATTCCTCATCCACACACTCCCATCCTTTATCCACCTCGAGCAGTCGGGCAAAACTGGTCAAACTATAAGCGAGGGTATTCCCACTGGCGTGAAGGGTGAGATATCGAAGACGGGTCAACCCTCCCTCCGCAATAAACAGGTCGGCGAAGGAGGGATCCCCGATATTGCCCTGAAGCTTGAAGACTGCCATTTTGCGCACGGCATCTTCATCACTTCCCAGGCGCTCGACCAACTCGGCGACATTGACGTTCTCCATGGCGTGAAAGTGGAGGAGAGTTGGTTGGGCGCATCGGCGCATCGGCGATCAGGGGTTGTGGGGCGGAGAGATATCATTAGGGTAGACAGCAAATATACGACAGGGAATAGATCCATCAATCAATGAATGAATGAATGAATAGATAATAGATAATAGAATAAACGAGTAGATAATAAAAAGACAATAGATGATGAATAAATTAAAATATACACAACATAACATGAATAAATATTACTTGCTTTACTTCGTGATACATGGCAGAATCTATACCAACTCCAGAGATGCAAATCGTATACGCGTGACTTTTATCAGGCAGTATAGCAACACTGCTGACTGCTGACTGTAGACTGTTGACGCTGTTAACGTCGCCAACCGACATTCCATATAACGTGGGCAATATCTCGGGCTGTATTGACGGTGTCGACGACACGACCAAACAGTCCATTGCCGATAGGCTCTCCCTCCGACTCTTCTCCCTCTCCATAAGGCATAAACATACCTGAAGAGGTGAGGTGGAGGGGACGATCGGTCTCGTTTTCGTCTTCTACGAACCATGGTTGGTCTTGAGTTCGATAGTGTCCGGTGAAATCAAGACTGGGATCTTCATCATCATAATCAAGGAGGAAGTTGGCGGAGGGTTGTGGTGTAGATTGAGGTGGGCGGAGTGTTTCCACGGATGGGGTGGGAGATAATTTCGAAGAGGAGGAGGCGGAGGTAGAAGAAGGAAGAGAAGTCCATCGATCGAGGATAGATTCGCGTGGATCAGGAGTGTCCCCGCGGTATTTTAAGGTGGTGGAGGGTAAAGGAGCTATTGTTTTGCTGTCACTGCTGAAACTGTTTCGTGGAGTACTGAGGCTACTGAGGGACGCTTGGCCAGATATCTGTCGCATCATGACAACTCCATCATCAGATGAAGACTCATCATCCACGACCGGCCAATCTTCATCGCCTTCTTTGGCTTCGACGGCAATGCATTGCACCACCTCATTATTGAAGTGGATATGTCGTCGCTCACTTGGAGAAGTCATTCCAGAAGACGAAGTGGTAGTCAGAGTGCCATTGAGCGAATAAGTCGAGCTCCCCGTCCTACGGTGGATCTGATCAAGGTCTGTATTTGACCGAGGGAACGGCGGCCGAGTCCATCCATGGGCGGCCTCTTGAGCTTTAAGAATAGCCCCGGCATGTTGGAGCAGAGTATGCTGGGAGAGTGAGCGCTGAAGAATAGTTTCTGAAGCTGTCTTCTTCTTCAAAATGGGTTTTCGATCGGTATACGAGTTGGGAGTTTCCAAACGGCTGGGAGGGGGAGAACCGTCTGAAGTGATGGTGTCCAAGGATACGGATGTTTTCAAAGGGCCATATAGCCAAGTGACATCGCAATCTTTGAGCCTGTTTTCAGTTAGACGAAAGATACGGCAAGCGATTTCGCTGTGTTTACTTACCAGTTCAATGTCTCAGGAGAGATAGTCCCGAGGTTATTCTTCGCCTTAGCCCATGTCCTCCACGAGGCATTCTCAAGACGAACTCCATTGCTATAATCATTCTTCCGAGAAGTGACATAACGCCATGAAGCCCAAATATCCTCCTCTTTCCATTCATGAGCTAGGTAATCAACATGACGCGACGGCTCATCTTCAACGGAAGAGTCATCTGCAGCAGGAGAAGTCCAGAGAGAGGGGGATGCAGAGACATCGACATCCTCTTCTATATCCTCAGGACCTTCCTCGCTCTTGACGTCTTGCGGGGATGATTCCGACAATTCCGAGTCATCGGTGGGCATAAGGTCCTCATCTAGCGACAAACTGCTCAGAGTCGGGGTATAGAGTGGATCGTGAACGGTTGGAGTGAAGTTCGGAGATGGCGGAAGGGATGAGACGGTTGAAGCGATGGGACTCGGGGAGTCTTTTGAAGAGAAATCATCTTGCATGGGGGATTTACTGAGGAGATTATGGTCGTGTAGAAAGTATCGTTGGGTGGTGGGTGAGCGGAGAGGATCGGGGAAAGGTGGCGAGCGATCGCGGGGAGCCAGCACCGCTGTCATGATAAAGATATCATGGGCGTATACAGTAGATGTGAATGGAGGATAGCAGTGGAGGTGGTGAAGAGGCAAAGAGGAGAATATAAAACGAGGCGAAAGTTGAACAAAAAAAAAAGCAAGTCACGAGGTGAGAAAGAAGAAGGGGAGGAAGGAGCAAAGAGGATTTCCGCAAACAGAAGGAGCGAGTGGAGAGAGAGCGAGAGTGTGGAGGAGGGAAGGTGCGACTGGAGAAAAAACAAGAAAAAAGAAAAAAAAAAGTTCCTTCCTTCTTTTTCTTCTTTTCTGCCCTTCCAAGTTGCCACTTCAAATACTTTTTCTCTTCTCTATTCAATAGTACTCAGACACTGCCAGACTTTTTTTTTTCACAAACTTCCTCCCCTCTTTCAATTTTTGCTTTCGTTTGCCACAATCTGCGCACTGGCCGCAGTTACAGTTACGAGACGTTGCGATGGCTAGACCGCACGATTCCCCACTTTGCGAGCTTCCTTGGTGGAGCTAAGATCCCCGGCTAGCGAGGGGCAGGGGGTAGCTGGGCAGAGAGGGGATGCAGAGGGGGCCATGTACATACTGTATGTAGTAAAGGAGTAGAGGAGTAGAGAGTGCAGGGTCTGAGCACAGCAGTAAGTAAAAGTGGGTGGCACAGGGTGGGACAAGATACAGAGGAGTTCAGCACTGTATACAATCTTGATATCATGTTATCATTGCTTTAAGAGGGTGTACATAGTATCTAGAAATTGACTATGCTCAATACTATTTACAAGGCTGACTACTTCTGAAACTTATTGAGTAGATGATTGCGTATATGATCTAACTGAATAATATCACCGAACTATTAAGATGACGAGGATACAAGGCTGGATTGGACAATCGATCGACTCGTCAGCACGGACCTACTCTGGCGTGCGATAAGCTCCCGATGCGATTAGCCAGTTTACTAGCTATGTACATAGTACAGGATCAGGATAGTTGGATAGTGTAGAATGGAATAGTATAAGATAGTGAGTATAGATCTGGTATATTACAATAACGTACAAAGTATACTAACATCATCCCCGTCTTAATTGCATCATATTGAAATCAATTCAACAACCTCAAATGTCAACGCCAATGCCAATGCCAATCCTATGCCACGCCATGCAGTATACAGATAAGTAGACTGTACACTATTGTGTACATACTAGCGTCACACATACCTTCGTCTGTGCACTGCATACAAGCAGATCACTGATTGGCGCCGTTAAACCCTCAAGGTGTATCCGCCCTGGTCCGTTTATCCTGCACCAATATTAACCAACGAGAGTGCTCAATGATTGCATGTTGGCTGTGTCGTGTAGCTATCCAGCTCTAGACCTGGGAAACTTTTGTGTGGATGGGACTGGGCCGTGAATTTCATGCACATCCCCACGGGCCCCCGGACCGTTGTCTCGGATTGTGGAGCTGTACCCAGTTGGTGGTAGTTACGTACTAGAGTACAGTAGAGTAGATAAAGATGAAGTTGGGAACTACCAGGTGTATAAGCTACCTATGTACGATCTATAGAACTAGTATCGATAACGATGGATATAATATATTATGCGGACTACTACAAGGATACAGAACTAAACATAATGGAATATTACTACCAACGAGGACCCTGGACAGCGCTATCTCGTCCTTTTGAAATGCATGCCCGTTGACGTGCAGTAGTCCAGACAGCCCCATAATTCAGCCAAAGGTACTCAAACTCGGAGTCCAGTTACCACTATTGCGTACTGCTGTCAGTGCTACATAGTATACATACTAACTAAATATAGTAAGTAACTGCTTGTAGTTACAATTACTAGTAGTCTGATTGAATTGAGTTGGCCAACTCATCGAGATAAGGATTATCCCGATCAAAACATCCAATCGATGCCATTGGGTTATCATTTACATGCAGAAGGATTCATACACTGTACATAGTACAGTGACTAGTGCTTTGTATATGCTCAGATACCAAGTTACGCGTTTCCTTGGTTGTCTGATTGTGTGTTGAATGTGAATGTGGCAATCTTGTTATCCCGGGAGTTTCCAAGCGCTCAACTTCTCGCCCGGTTTATTTTCGCATCACGTGATATATAGCATACCACGTGATTGAGAGGAGTATGTCACGTGTATATGACTATCACATGACATCACGTGCGATTAGTCAGTGCCCCGCCAGCCCACTGGAGATTCTATCGCAAGCTCCAAGCAAGAAGCAACTGCTCAGCGGAATACAAAATGGCCGACGTGGAAGCACCAATTGAGCCACAGGCTCGTCATGTTGTTTACTGTGGAGGTGAGTGATATCCCAGTGTGGTCTGGATGAAGGAATTGATTAAAGAGAGAAGGACGGTGAGCTAATGAATGCAGTGTGTACTCTGCCGCCGGAGGTTAGCAACGATATACAACGAGATGGGGGTCAGGGGAATAAGAGAACTAACTGACATATTCAGTACTGTGAATTCGGCGGGACTGCCAAGAAATGCGAGGAATGGCTTGAATCAAAATATCCCGATCTCTGGACGAAATTATACTCTGCCGGTAATCCCCTCCCCCCTCCTCACGCTGGATCACGCTTGATACTTGACAGCTATCCATGGGCAAAGGCGGGCAATAAAAGAAGAAAGAAAAAATAAAGCTAATACAAATAGACGCTGTAACGGCAAATCTCTCCACACTCTCCGTATCAGCCCAGGAACGCGCCGCCAAAGACGCCGCCAAGAAAGAAGCGAAAGCCGCACAAGTGGAGGCTCGGGATGCGGAGCGAAAAGCCGCTTCAAAGGTGTATATCAAGCGAGTTGAGCGGAACAAGCGGAAGCATGTTACTGTTATTATGGGATTGGAGGTATTTGGGATGGAGAATAAGAAGATTGCGAAGGATTTGGGGAAGAAGTTTGCGACAGGATCTTCTATGACGAGGGCTCCTTCTGGTGCGGAGGAGATTACGGTTCAGGGAGATGTTAGTGAGGATGTTAAGGAGTGGTTACTTGAGGTTCATGGGGATAAGGTTCCTGAGGCGAATATTGAATTTATTGAAGATAAGAAGAAGAAGAAGGCTGATGCTGCGGCTGCGGGTGTTTAAAGAAATGCAGATTAGCATTGCATAGCTGGACAGAGCTGGCAGGCTGTGAAGTGGTGGACACTGGCAGTTATGTGGGTATCATGAATACAGAATTGACAAAAATAGATGATTATAATTCGTTGAGGACTCGTAGTGGATCGTCGGTTGTTTTTGCTGTGATCGATGATGTTGTGGCGCTTCGGAGACTTTCTCGTCGTTCTGCGAGACTCGATGGATACCAGGATGCCGAGAGAGAGGCAGAGAGGGAAGCAGGGGGAGAAAAGGATTGGTTCATAGCTGAGTCTGACTCCGGGTTTGACTTTGACTCTGGTCCTGCTGGTATCGAATTCAATTGAGTCGAAGACTGCAGAACGATTCCCAAGATTAATACGAGAAATGCACTCCCCGCAATAATCCAGAAGATCCGCAATCGGCGACTGGTTCTTTCCTGCCACTCCATCTCTCTCCTCTCCCATTGTTCGATTTCCTTTTTCACGCTTTCCAATCGTGATCCCAGAAGCTCGGCTTTGGACCGGCCTGATTGCATGCGGGATTCGAGGTGGGAGATTTTGTCGGTTTGCGGGGTGAAGCCTTTCAAATCGATGATTTGTTTGCGTAGATCCTGGTCCAGAGTGGATGTTTCACGCTCAAAGTCACTGAGGAATGCAGCTGCGGAGTCGGAGAGTTCTTGGAAGCAGGATATAGTTGAGTTGAGAGCGGTGATCTTTTCCAATAAGTTGTAATAGGTGTAGTCTAGTCGACGGGTGGCATCTGTTGCTTGGGTACTGATTGTTGTAAGTGCCGAGCGGAGGTATCTGTGACTGTTAGCAGAAACCCTAGGATTGAAAGTATACAAAAGTATACAGTGGAGTATTATTCATGGACTCACTCCTCGCCCTGCTTCCTCCTTCGTTTCACCCTTTCCAAATCCTCCATTGATTGAATCTCTTGTCGTCGAATTGGCCCTAATCGCTCATGCTGCTCTGGTACATCGAGTAAACTTCCTCTGCGACTATTCGTCCCTCCTGTGCCTCTAGTAGACTCCGAGCCCCAGCGAGACCGGGTTGTTTCCCGTGTGATCGGGCGCAACATGCCATCATCTTCGCGATCTCTCTCCCGAGACCAGAAGCCGCGGGCACCAGCAGAGGCGAGCTGACTCATTGGTTTTGGAAGACGAAGTTCGCGCGATTTGCTGTGCTTATGTCGCGAGAAGTGAGGGTATCTGGGACCCTCGAGACCGAATGGATCATGGGAGTGAGAGCGGGAATGGGAGTGAGTGTGAGAGTGTGATCGGAAGTGGGAATGGGCGTGTGGGCGAGGTCGAGCTGAAGTAGGTTCTGGAGCATTTCCTGGCGTAGAGAGCGGAGTTGGAGTGACTGTTGACTGGGTCGAATGTTGGGCTCGAGTGATCCGGGGGACGTCTGCAAACGGTTCATCGACGTCATCGCGGGAGTGGGTTAAGGGGAAAGTGGCGGAGGGAGTTCGGGTATGTATAAGCGGGAGAATATCATCTGAAAGCATTTGGTGTGATGTTTAAAGGGAGAATGAATCGAGGATAGAGGAAGAGTCGAGAAGCGAGGGAGTGTAGAAGAGGATGAGGAGAGAAGAAGTGCGGAGTGCGGAGTGCCAAGAGATCGACAAGTACTGCACAGTGTACTGTATAGACAATAAATACATGATATTAACCAATAATTTGATATAGTTAAGAGATGAATTCTAGATTATTTCATTGTTTCAGCTTAAAAGAATGATTTATTAGATAATGCACTTTTATCGCTATGAATCCACCAACGCCAGGCAGTGCGTACTGCGTACTGCATACTGTATACTCTAATAGGCAGTAGAGCAGAGAAGCAGACAGAGTACAGATGATTCCCAGTCAATCCGGATAACCATGCTGCTCAATACTATTCTGCTTTCCTGCTGCTGCTGCTGCTCTAAGAGTTCAGCAACTTGTTGCGCTTTTCTCTGCGCTTCAAGCGCTCCACGCGCTTAGCATGCATTTTCTCGGCCATCTTCTCGTAACGGGCCTTCTCCTCCTTTGCGGCTCGCTTGTCTTTGATGCGTTGGATATGGCTCTATATCTCATGGTTAGATCCCGCTGAATGTAGTCATGGCTGGCCATCGCAGGTCATCGCGCAGAGTAGGGACTGCTCACCTGTCGCTCAGCCTCTTTCTCCTCCTTCATCTCCCGCTCTAACTCCTTGACGGCTTTTTGTTGATCTTGGATTTGTTTCCGCTTCTCGTAGGAGGTTAGGCCGGCATTTGGACGAAAGGCTTTCTTGGTATCATGCCAGTTTTTGCCTGACTTGTTAGCATGGGCGGTGGTGGTGGTGGTGGTGGTGGTGGGTGGACATACCATTCTTCCGCATGCCTGTGCTTGTAGGAGCAGCTGTACTGACGGCTGTAGACATTATGTCCGTCTGTGTATACCACCGTATGATGTACTGGCGTGACAGTATCAGTGAGTGTCCAGTTAGTTCAAATCATCCGCTCGAAGTGGAGTGAAATGAAAACTCTGCCGAGATTATCAGATCAGATAAGCAGGTCTTGGCACGCTAACAAAATTGCAACTTCCCGGTTGACCTCACAATTTCTTCCTTTTCGACTCCATCAGGCCCGCTCTCGCCGTGTTTGGCGCCGGAATTCTCCTCAATTTGCTTGTTTCTGCATCATTTGCCTAACTTTAGCCTCTTCTTGGCGTCTTCCTGCTCTCTCCGAGGTTTACCTCTTTTTTGAGTCCCCACTCCTGACACGTCGAACAAATCTCTCATAAATACCCACCCCCACCACCCTCCCCCCCCCCCAAACGTTGCGGTCTACTTTTATTTCTCCAAATCATGCTCCTGCCATAGCTGTCTTAATATACACACCGACACCCCCTGGACTATAGCTGATGGCGACGGCCGAGCATGCGATCACGGTTAATGATGAAGCGATGGAGTTGCCTGTCCTCCCGCCTAACCAGGGGGTTGAGGCTATGAAGGATATCGTTTTTGGATCGGTGAGTCGTTGTAGCAGAGCAGAGGAAGTAGAGAAGAACAAAGCTAACTATGACAGGCTGCTGGAATGGCCGGAAAACTCATTGAATACCCCTTCGACACCGTCAAAGTCCGACTACAATCTCAACCAGAACACCTTCCCTTGCGATATACAGGTCCTCTAGACTGTTTTCGCCAGTCATTCCGTGCCGATGGGATTAAAGGGTTATATCGTGGCATTAGTGCCCCCATGACCGGAGCCGCCGTGGAAACAAGCTGTTTATTCTTCAGTTATCGCATTATTCAAGATGCCCTCCGTGTAACTGTTTTCCCGGGAGTCGAACATCTTCCTTTCACTGCTTTACTGCTTAGTGGTGCTGCTTCGGGATCTATCACCTCGTTGGCTTTGACTCCCATCGAACTGATTAAATGTCGAATGCAAGTTCCTAGCGAAACCTTCGGACAACAACCGAAACCTCTGGCCCTGGTGGCAGATGTATTTCGCCGTGAGGGATTGATTGGATTTTGGCGTGGGCAGTTGGGAACTCTTATTCGTGAGACTGGAGGTAGTGCTGCGTGGTTTGGTGGATATGAGGGTGTTTCCTCGCTTTTCCGTACATATAACCAACGATCTGGGATTGTGTCAAAGGGAGACTCTCTCCCTGTTTATCAGCAGATGATTGCCGGTGCCACGGCGGGTATTAGTTATAATTTCCTATTCTACCCGGCTGATACGATCAAGTCGCGATTACAGACGGAGGATATTTCGCTTCGACCGGCTGGGGCTCAAAGACAGACTTTTTGGAGTGTGAGTCGTGCTTTGTGGAGACAGCAGGGATTGAAGGGGATGTATCGGGGTTGTGGAATTACTTGTGCTCGTTCAGCGCCCAGTTCGGCTTTTATCTTTTCTGTTTATGAGGGATTGAGGTCGTTTTTTGGGTAGTTTGGTAAATAGATTGTACAGTTGCTATACCCATAGAAGTATAAACATGCATCATGATCTCATCAGAACTAGCAGTACACTCACTAAGTTCAATTTCTTTAGCATATAGTAGTTATTACTATTCAATGAGTAGATTTACTTGTAAGTACTGCAACATTCCATGATAGCACCAAGTCTGCATCGAGGGACAAAAGTATGAGTCCACCCGCAATACAAATTTGACCTTTTCGTTTTTAAATATATCGCAACAATTTTACATGAGGATATACTATTTTTAATTCATAGAATAAAAATAATGTTTCATTAAGCATGCCTTGATTGCATCTCCTACTGCGGAATTCAGATATCAAGTAAATCGTGCAATCTTATCCGCACTCTTGGATATGAAGAAATACAGGCCCTGCTTAATTCATCTCGCCCCAATAGGAAAATGATAAATATATTGCTTCACATGGCATGAATATCTTGCACCGGTACGAGTCAGATCATATCAGCACGCAGAATTATGTTCGCATGATTGGAAGTGTCTACGCTTACCTGATATAATGAGAGTGAATTTATGAAAAAAATAGTCCGAAGGGATGATGAATATGTGGTTTTTGTACAGGTGACACCGTGATCTAAGTCTCCTCTAGTCTTTGAATATGGAGAAATAGTCCGTTGATCAAGGTGCTGTGTAAAACTCGCGAATTGGCCTAATGTGAAACTACATGGGATTAGCAAAAAAGTGCAAAGAATAGTATTTATTTCTATAAAATCTTCAACGGGACAAGTCTAGAAAATCTAAAAAGGAAACAATATTCAAGGAGCATCTACATATCAGCTTGATCCATACTTGGCGCAGAACATTGACGACAATCACAACCAAAGATAGGACCATTCAAACGATTCCAAATACTGAATGCCTCAGCCTGGGACTGGTCGTATGTAATCGCAGGCTCTCTCCCGTCTTCCCGTGGAGTCCAGTAGGAATTGGAGATATGCACAGCATAGCCCTCCATCATTTCGAGATAGTCACTTTGTTCACGTCTATCAATAGTTAGTCTTCCGATGTGAGCACACATTTCACTAAGGATGTGGGGCACTTCAGTTGTAGCAAGAACATTGTTCTCAATGTGACTTTGTAGTACACAAATGATTGAAATAAGACGGTCGATTCGCTGTTCAAAACAGATAGGTGGCGTAGTATTGGTAATCTTGGCTTCTTCTTGCCCGGAGGTCTTTAATAATTGAAGGGTTTCGGGGAAGTTTTCAAGGAAATCGGCGATATCTTGCCACGTCTCGGGCTGATCGTGGAGTTGTTTGCAGCGAGACATGATCTCGTTGACAAGGTATGCACGCAGGTCGGTGAATTGACCTATTATAAGAATATTCATAGTGTATAAGAGTGACTATCAATCTGGAAAGGTACGTACCGATATGTGGTATAAAGAGGACTTGATATTCGTATTGATCGAGGGTGTTCTTGAAGTGAATTGTTCTATCTGATGAGAGTCGTTCCTGTAGCTGGACATGCTCCCTTTTATAGATATCTCATCTTAACCCGAAAAATAGAATTATTTATATCGAAAACAATTTGTCATTGATCTTGAAGACTCGGCCTTGACGAAGGCCCATTATGACTTAATGCCTTTGTGGACAACCATATTCAGAATTGGAGCCCGGGTTCTTTGTCGTAGTCAGACATTGTATGCACATGAAAGAAAAATAAATACAATGAGACAAAGAATCCATTTCCGTTGTCTAGAACAGAGTAACATAAACCATTCAATAAAGTGGGCAGCACCTAAATTTCTAAAAAGAACCACGTCCTGGAACGAGATATTGGATCTGATATTATATTTAATCACAAAGAATAAAATTATAATCCAAGGTTCAAAAGAATAAAAAAGAAGTCCGGCTAGAGTAGTTGCGCATTGTACCCAGCAACTGCAACAATGCTCATTTCCCCATTCCCTCCCTTTGCTGCAGCATCCAAATAGTCCTTCACAGTAAGAGCCAACCCCTTTTCACTAAGGAGATCCCCATCTCCCAAACTTCCTCGCAAAAGAGGACCATTCATACCTCCATTTAATTCCCAGACTTGTCCATCCTTTTGCACAAATCCAACAAAATGATGGTGATTGCCCTCAGCTGGCGAAGGCGCCCTTGATGATCCCCTAGAAGCAGCTTCCATATGCGCGTTCTCCAAGAATTTCGAATTATAGAGTAAATCTGCTCTTTCTGCTGGTCCCAATGTAATTGCCTGCTTTAACAACTGGTCTAGCTCGGATCCCGGAGCGACATATTCCGCATCACGGTAATTATATAGACAATGTAGAAGGGCCATAAGCCCACAGGCGTGTCCGATAGTCTGTTTCATCCAAATAACTGGCTCCTCCGGACCAGATCCCTTATACTCCGGAATCGTCTTCGCTATTTCCGTGCGGGCCGCGTCGTAGATTGGCCAGTCAGCGAGGAGGACTAGTGCGTGTATGGGTCGAGGAATCCATTCTAGCATCTCCGGTGATGTAGAAACGACATCGTGAAAGCTTAGACCAGGCGCGACACCTAGGTTCTCGCAGAGATGGGCCAGTACATCCGGGTTATTCTCTGTCTCATGCTCAGTGGATGAGTTTCGCCCGGCTATCACTCCAGGAGGAACGAACCAAGAGGGATGAAAGTTTTCCGACCGTCCACTATTTGGGCCGCAGGTGCCATATTGAGTACGTAGCTCGGGTTTTCATGTGAAATAAGGTGGTTTAAGGTAAGGCGATGGGGTAAGGTGGAGGTGGAGTTGAGTGGGAAGAAGCGGGGAGGAGCGGAGGGGCGGAGAAGATGAGGCTGAGAAGGCTTGGCAGTCAGCAGACTCGGCGTACCCTAAGAGCCAGCAGAGGATAATAGAGACAGAAACAGTAAGTGTATTAGACTAGAAAGTGGTTAAGGAAATTGGATTTGTAAATTGAGAGAGCATGTCGGTGGAAGCACAGCACTACCGACGTCGTCTAATATTACAAGCCCATTACATGAGTACAAAGTAGCAGTTGACATTTTTTCAGTCATATCCATACTGAATGAAATTATCTCAGTACACCGGAATCACTGTCATTCAATTTCGCAGCATAAACCTGTTAAAAGCTCACTAACTCTCAGGGTCCTCAAACAGCCGAGACAAGCGAGTCTCCAAAGTATCCAATCATGCCATCGACAATGGTCATTCAACGGAATAGACCCGCTCATCTCAGCCCTACGGACTTTTAGCATGCGAGTCAAGACTGAACAAGACATAGCTGGTGGGTCTATCAGCCCTACCGATTCATTTCGGAGATATTCCTTGCGTTGCCGAACCAGGCAGCAGTTTCAATTGCTGTGGACCACACGGTGATGTTCGAGAGTGTAATCTTCAAGATCCCAAGGTACTCACTGCCATTGCTATAAAATGAGTTCCAGATTCGGGTTTCATCTCCCCTTTGCCGATTATCAAATGAGTTTCCATTTGCTTCTGGTGTTCTAGGAATATGTCTTCCTTTGATCCATCCAGTGTCAACTTGAACACCGCTAGCAAGGAAGATGTGTTATGCTACTTGGAGATCTCCGGGAATGACTACAATGGCCACCTCGGTGCCCGAATTTCGTCCATCTTCGTGATTCTCTTCGTATCATCGGCCTTCACTCTCTTCCCGGTGGTATCCAAGCGAATCCCGGGTTGGAAAATCCCTTTCAGCGTGTATATCTTCGCCAGATACTTCGGAACAGGTGTCATCGTAGCCACCGCGTTCATCCATCTCCTGGACCCAGCATACAAACGCATTGGACCGAAAACATGCGTTGGTCAGTCCGGATATTGGGCCGAGTATTCCTGGTGTGCCGCCATCGTGCTCGCTTCGATCGTGGTGATATTCCTCCTAGACCTCGCGGCAGAGGTCTACGTTGAACAGAAGTACGGAGTACACAAGGATGAATCGGCTACAGACGTCTTCATTCAACACGAGCATCACCTCGATGTCCAACCACCCCCCGACACAGAAAAGGCTGCACACCTACCCACCCCACAAACAGAAGATCTGAGCCCGAACTCAGACTCAGACTCGCAAATGGCTGAACGTTCATTCCGTCAACAAATCGCCGCCTTCCTACTCCTCGAATTCGGAATCATCTTCCACTCCGTTATCATCGGCCTCAATCTCGGCGTCACAGGCTCCGAATTCGCAACCCTCTACCCAGTCCTCGTCTTCCATCAGTCCTTCGAAGGTCTCGGTATCGGAGCCCGAATGTCTGCCATCCCCTTCGGAAAACATACCTGGCTTCCATGGATTTTGTGTGCGGCGTATGGTTTGACGACTCCTGTATCGATTGCGATTGGTCTGGGTGTGCGAACTACATATGTCCCCGGCTCCAAAGTATCCTTGATCATACAGGGTGTTTTGAATGCCGTTTCTGCAGGGATTCTGATATATAGTGGTCTGGTTGAGCTTCTTGCGAGAGACTTTTTATTCGATCCTTGTCGCACTAAGCGTCGTTCTCGCCTGTTGTTCATGGTTATGTGTACCCTTCTGGGTGCGGGAATTATGGCTTTGATAGGTAAATGGGCCTGATTGTGAGAGTGAGAAGAACCTTTTGATGCACGATGTGTGCTATGTATTCTTAGTGGCGCTAGTTCAGCCTTACTAAACGGAGTTAGCGTGAAAAGGGATGAAAATGAAGACCTTAGTTCCGTGTATCCTATGTACTTCGCAATCAAGTTCAAACTGCACCAGCTTCAAAGATTGATGACAGACAAAGATAATACTTAACTTGGCTCTTAGACTACAGGAAAATTACTTACAAGGAACCAGCCTAAGGCAGCACTGCCTTAGGCAAGGTTGCTAAATAAAGACATTCGTTTGTCCTGCGAACATATAAACATCCTTCTCCCTCGCTCGCAGAGATTTGGGAAAATATATAACATGGAAATCGTTCATCCACCATCTATCAGCTATAATATATCAGCATCTCAAAGCATAGTCCTGATGTATACTCGCCTGACGAGATAAGTGATCGCCACATTTCGAACGATATTCAACCTATTGAGAACAATGGGTTAAACCCAGAAACCTCAAGGTCCCGAACCATAACGGAGATGAGATTGAATTGGACAATCGAACTCAATACATCAACGCTCACAATATACCTCTTATCGATATCTTTGTGATCGTCTATCTTGAGTATTCGGTTCTAAATGTCGCCCATCACACCATCACGTGGAGCTCATTATTGAAAAATCACATTTTACCATCCCAGACCTTTGGCCGGTTACAATAACTCTCCGAGCCAAAATTGAAGATGAAGATCCTGGACCTCAATATCATAACTATGGATGGTTTCGAATTGATAAAAGCTCCATCTCGATTATATAGATATGATTTATGAATGCAGTTCTCGCACGAGTTTACAATCGACTGCCAAGAGGGACCAATCCATTATTGTCAACATGTACATTCTACTATCTGTTGTCTTGAAAAACTTGTCTTCACCAAAATACCTCTTGTCGAAATCGTTGTTAACAGCTATCTTTCATCAGCATCTCTTCATCAACATCTCTTCATCAACATCTCTTCATCAACATCTCTTCATCAACCCTATCCATTTGCACCGCCCACGATCTTCTTGAGAGTGCTTTAAGAACATTTTCCCAAGCTTTGGCAAATCAATATGTGTATACTGGTACAAAACCAATATCGATACTCAAAACAGTCATTATTGACTTTTGGCCTCTAAGATGTCTGAACGTCTGCTCGCGGCCCACTTAGCTCCGCAGCCTTTCAGGAATGAAAAGATCTGGGGGTCAAACGCGTGATGGAACTGGTCATGACCGGTACCAGATATCCCGGGGTGTGTTCTTTTACAAAATATTTGGTGATCCATCCAGTTCCTTCACTGTCGCCTCGGTGCATCAATGCGAAGAACGCCGTCTTATATCAACCATTCAAAATGCGAGCGATAAGACGGGGTCGGCTCGCACGTCATGTGCGATTGACGATAAATTCGGTGAGCAACTTGCAGGAATCGGACTCAGCAAGATACGAAAGCCTGCAATTTTGAGTCCGGGCAGGAAGATCAATCTTCTTTGTGGGGACCGGATTGAGTGTCAGCATCACGAGAGAGGGTAGAGTCAATCGAGGCAATGCTTTGATATATCTACCTGGGTGGAAGATCTATTTCACAGTATGAATCTTCCTTATTGATTTCTCACAGCTCGACTGTTGATTCATCAACATCAAAATTATTCATGAGGAAAACGCCGATGATTCTCTTCGTCAAGTTGGCCACGGCGAGACTGTGAGTAAGTTCCAGCTCTAAAAGAATTATCTGACAGACCAAATATAAATGGGACAATATGATACTAACACATTTAAGTTGAAGAACAACCAAACAGCACAAGACGCCTCTGCAGTTCCCGCTATAACCAACTGTGACACTGCTGCTATCACTGCTTACAATGGAGTGATCCAAGTGTTGATCCCTCGACAGATGGTTTTCGATCGATATTATTCTCTCGCTTTGTCTATCAGGCCGGATAAAGAAACTCCATTCTATGTCCCCTGTCTGTGTGCTTGCTGATATCGGCTCCGCGGAGTTTCCGCTCCGATTTTCGGATCAATAAAGTTATCTGATCATCTGATAAGTTGAGCTCCCATACTCTCATTTCTCCTCTTCAATTTCTAACTCACTACCTAAGCAATACACAATGTTGGCACAATTCTTTCTTATCGTCAAGATATTCGACGTAGTCATCCGTCAAGCTACAATCCATCTCCAAGGATTGGTCTCGGCTTTCATCCACCGCCAAACATACAAACCAGGCCCCAATCCCAAGAACATCGTCGTGGTGGGCGCTTCCTTTGCAGGATACAATGCTGCTAAAGCTCTAGTGAATTGTATCCCATCGGGTTATCGAGTGCTTGTCATTGAGAGGAATAGTCATTTCCAATTTACGTGGGTTCTGCCTCGATTCAGTGTGGTTGAGGGTCACGACATGAAGGCTTTTATTCCGTACGGTCCATACTTACGTGCTCCGTCTGGGTCGTACTACTGGGTTCAAGATACGGTTGAAGAGATTGTACCGCGTGAAGATGAAAATGGCCAGGGCCAGGTTCGGCTTTCGTCGGGGGAGCGTGTTGATTATGAGTATCTGCTTCTGGCGACTGGCTCCTCAGCTGCTCTTCCCTCTCGGGTTGGAGAGGTCAATAAAATGGACGGAATGAGGGCACTTCAAGCTCAACAGGGGAAGATTTTGGCTTCTCGGGACATCGTTGTTATTGGTGGTGGTCCTGCAGGTGTTGAGATAGCTGCGGATACAAAGGATTGTTACCCGGATAAAAATGTCACGCTGATTCATTCGCGGCAGACTTTGCTAAATGATGGTTTTGGAATCAAGATTCATAAGGTCCTGAGTAAAGAGTTGGTGGATTTAGGTGTTGATTTGGTGATGGGCGAGAAACCTACTATCCCGAGCAACGAAACTGGTGATATTGAGCTGAGGGGCAGATCGATTCATTTTGATTGTTTGGTATGATTGGATAACACGCATTTACAGATGCTTTGCTAATGTTTGTGAAGATAAAATGTATTGGTCAGAAACCCAACACGTCCCTGGCAAAGTTTGCCTCTGCGTTCTCCAAGTCAGGATATATCCGCGTGAAGCCATCGCTGCAAATTGATGATGAGAGATATACCCGTATATACGTGGCGGGTGATGCAATTGACGCTGGAGATATCAAGAATGGTCGTTCTGCTATGCAGCAAGGCCAAATTGCGGCGAAGAACATTGTTCGTAACATTTACCAGAAAAAGCAGATCCAATATAAACAGAAATGGTGGGAAGGACTAACGAAATTGACTATGGGACTTGTAAGAGAACTCTCAAAATAACGCCGGTTGTATTCTGACCTTTCACTAGACAAAGAGTGTGGCTTACATTTCTGATGAGAAGACGGAGCTGGTTATATCAAGTTCGTCCAATATCGATCTCGACAGCAAGAGGGTGTGGAAGTTCTTCGGGGCAACGCCTTATCTTGACCCTACTGCGAAGAGCCAGGAGTGATGGGAGATTATTCCAATGCTTGCGTAACTTCAATTTTGATTTTCGGTTGTCAATGTTGATTACTCCCCAGTCAACAAACACATCGATTGTCGGGACAGTAGTATAATTAATCAAATCCTGGAAATTGTGAACTATCCATCCCCCAAATCCAAGCTTGCTCCTGTGTAACCCCATTTCCAGAGCCAGCCGGATCGGAAAATAAAGGTTCAAGAGGAACACTAATATCATTTCCGGAGATCACTAGTTCTATTTAGCTTGAGTCAAGAAAAATAAAGATAGTAGGGACTTACCTTGATCAAAGTCAAAAAGCGCCTGTGACATAGCTGGGTCTTGAATGAAATCGAAAATACCCTCTCCCTGCACTTCGGGGAGGTCATTCGTAGCACTGGTTTGTGGTTGTGTTGCATCCCCATGACCTTGATCTTGAACCCGCTGGGTCCTACAATCGGAGCCAGATTTATCGTTGAGTATTTCCTTTAACTCTTTCTCCATCACTAATCGAGTTAAGCGCTCTATAATTTCTAGACCCTGTGCGGCTAAGGTAGACTGAGTCCTGGATTTCAAGTGCGTCTGCATCCTCATCAGCCTACTCAGACCCATTTTGGATTCATGGGCTTGAGGGCTTAGAGGTTCAATGCTGGTTAAGATACATAGCATGACGCCCGCGGTGAACGTGTGGATTCCAATAAATGTCGCGGCGTAGGTATCGGCTGCTAGGTTGAAGATTGGCGAGTCCCCCAGATTTGATGTGTGTAAGGCGGCGTCTCGACAAGCCGCTGAAGACAGTTGAAGAGGATTTAAAGATAGTGGTGTACATGAAAGACCTGCTTCTTGGGTATCGGGTTGATTGACAAGTTTGTAAGAAAGTAGAGGGCGATGGAGAAGAATTCGAGCATTCTCGTATGTGAGTTCGAGGGAAAGGGCTTGGAGTTGATAGATGTGTTTCTCGAATTTAGGACCCGAAGCTCCAATATCGTGATCCATTTCTTCTGCAGACGAATAGCTCGTAATGTCTGTGCTTGGGTATAAAGCTGATGGTATATCCTTTTTCCATTGACGTAGCCGATCATCTAACTTCGATATCTTGCAGATGAGGCTTTGCAAGTTGTGCGAACCAGACTTGTCTTTTTGGCCATTACTTTGATGGCTAATTCCATATAGATCTGTCAGGATATCTTTAACAAGCACTGACAGTCTTGACATTAGATATTTATAAGAGAGAAGGCTAGCCGGGCACTGGTGTGTCTCATCAAATGTCGCAGGTGACTGGCCAGATGATGTGGCCAAGGGGTCCAATAACTCGACATCACAATCTGCATCGTTGATACCGTGTGGATATCCGTAGGACATTGAACAGAATGTCTCGATTTCATATATAGCCCACCAACAGCGTTTGCGCGTCTCAGCTTCGCGATATTGTGTATGAATGTTGTTGGTGGGCAGTTTTCTGTGTAAATTCAGTGCCTGTGCCACTCGCAACCCACAGCCACATACTGGCCAGGCAAGACCGGGATTTCCATGATAAAGATAGTATGTTCCTAGTAAGACACACGTTTGTACAGACTCTAGTGAGCCAAAAGATACAATATCCAGCAGTCTTGCACGAATTGCTGAGAATATGGTCTCTTTCAGGGCTACAGGATCGACGTCGTGAGCTTGCAGGATTCCTTGTCGATATGAACCTGCATAGTGTAGTCCAATAGCAATCACAACTAGAAATGTACTGATGAATCCAGGGTTGTGGTACTTTTCCAACAAGTCTTCGGCTGACAACGCATACATTTGCTGCCATTCCTGTCGGAAGTCCTCTTGGTGGAATATCAATATGAACCAGTGTACGCGGTCGAAGTAGGTATCGATCAGCAGTGATGCAACTTCTCGTGAAGGCAGTAGTTTTATCAGTTCTGCTATCAAAGATCGTGATCCTTTCATCCATGGAATGGATATACCAGATCTGGTCGATCTTCTCTCCGGCAAAGAATCACTAGTTATACCACCTGGAAATGCTGTCATGGAAGTGTTGGGTGTAGAATTGTGGAATTGAAATGCCTTGCTCAATCAGTGAGCTATCACTATAAATGTGTTTAATGTTTGTCTGGTGTCATGCTCACCCCTGTTACTAGCGACATAGTCGAACTAGACCACGACTCTTCGCCTAACCGCTGATCGCCAGACGGACCATCTCGTCGCGATGCCCGATCGCGCGTAGAGCCTCGATGCTTTCGTTTATTGGTATGCCTTTTAGGGTCTGAAGGTATAAATTGATCCAGATCCCCCGCTTGACACTCCACTCCAGCGTGAAGGCAAAGAGTACATGGCCGTTGGATGTCGCACTGATCATATTAGGGACCGGTACGAACGTATTTGGCGAATAAACCTACCCTCAACTTCTGACGACGACATCTTCCACAGGCTCGGCCTACTTTTGTCCGCTTTACTCGTGATGCCATCTTCCGATTGGGCTCATCTTGATGCAAATGACGAGTGTATGTTTCGGAGTCGCCGGAATCGAAGCCAAAAAGGGAAATCTTTCCGGTGGAATACACGTGACATTCACCATACAATTTGATATACTTCAATATTCTATCATTAGATTATGCCACCAGAGAGATTATGCCATAATATTCTAATAAAGAATCTATTGGCCAACCTATCACCCTTGGAGATGGTTAGGGTTGATTCAAAATACAGACTTCATTGTGTAGTTCTGTTGGGCCATTTAGTGCATGCCAGGACGGATATACAATCGTAAAAATGATTCTTAGGTATGTTAAATACGGATCCAGAAGGTCATATGCTTTCCTAATAGTATTATATTCTCATAGTAGCTATCAAGTACGGTTGAGTGCAACAGCAGCTAAATTGATCATCTTCTCAATCAGAGCCTAAGACATTCCCAGCAAACCAAAGACATGACCCAATTTTTGGTCCACGAATTCAATATCTGAATGAAGTCAAGCTTGCCCTTAATCCACAAATAGCAACTCAAGTATGGATATAAAAAAGGGCAACCGGAGACAGTGAGAGTGATCTATGTATCAATGAAACATAGTTAAGAATAGTAGTGAGCCCCAGATCAGTGAAGCGCATATAGAAGATTCCGACGGAATTTGTGTTTCTCGAGATCTTCCAAGATCCATACAAACCATTTTCCAACTGACCTAAGTACACATTGGGCTCTTCTGTAGCATCTTGGTGGCCATTTTTCGAGGTCATTCGACCTTGAATTTCTACAAAATAGCGCATTCAGGTAGAGCCTAAGCAACAAACCCTATCATGATTTAAAAACCTCTCCTCCAGGCAAATTCTTTCACCTCTTTCTCATACTTCCAAGCCCTGCTGTGATCTTTATGCAGAATCATCATGCACGTTCTAGAGCCCGTGGCTTATGCGAAAGCCCTTCTCGGAAGTAAGCGGATCTCCCAAGCTTCTTGGCTTTGCTTATTTCAAAAGAAGCCTTGTATTTCTGATCTCAGATTCTTGGCTCAAGTTCTTTCAATGCCTTGTTTAGTGTGGCTTCAATCTCAAGTTCAATTCAAGTACAAGGCTTATTCCTTCTCCCTACACCATGATGCTCGCAATTATTCGATAGAATCAGGCAACTAGTAGTAATATCAGTACGCTACGTAGGAAATACCACCTCACTAAACAAAGCCGAAGCAAATTCAAGCCTTTTTTCCAAGAAAACGCGGAGATCCTATGGTCGTCCGACGAGATGCGTGATCCATTTTTTAGTTCGCTTTCGTAGACGGGATAATCCGCCGAACGAATTCGATATTAGTGCAAGTATCAGTTCATTTTCATTTTTCATTTTCTATACTTCGTATTATCCGTACAAAGTTCTCATTGTTTACTTGAATAAATCTGTGAGGGGTAAATTAGCCTTAGTCCCCGTGAATCGTCACATTGATAGTGGAGAATCGTTATTACAGGGCTGCCGGGCTATCTTCATACGGCATTTTCCCCCGCGGTGGCGTTTATCAAGCATTCAAATCTGATTTTATTCTCGCGGAGGCCGTCGGTATGTCTTGGTTTTTTTTGAGATAGTGTGAGTTATGAATATTCCAGGGGCATCTTACTATTAGTATTAGAGTGAGTCAGTAGATTTTCTACTGCTTACCTTTTCCTAAACTAGCACAACATGTTCTTTACATAAATTAGTAGATTTACGATTAAACCCGCAATTTATAAATACAAATACAGGTTCATTCTTTCAAATTCTTCTTTTCCACGAGAAATCATGCTTACTATGTACTATTAAACACCTCTAGACCTTATCTGTGTGGGTCTGAGACTAATTTGCCCCGATGTGACCCTGATTGACATGGCCAGTTCAACGATTGGATCAAAGAGCACGAGATGATCACGGAGCTTTAATTTCAGATTTCACCATTGCACAAGCCCTGTAACTCGGACCCTCCGACCTGCAGATTATTTTATGATCCGAAATCGACTAAATTCGTGCACGCGCCAGATCTCTTCATATACTTCCTGTCTAGCTTCATCAAGGCACATTTTTATTCGTCCTTTCCTCTAATGAATACGAGTGGAGTAGGTTTAGTTTCGACCAATGGTCTGTCATTCGAAGACTTCTTTTGGAACTTGGTTGTTTAGCGTGTGTGCTTTGTAGATCGTCGTTCGAAATTCCTAAGATGGTAATATCTTGTTCTATATCCTGTATATGGCGCGATAGTGAGTCCAGGTCTATGTGGTTCTTCAACCATACTAGTCTAGAGTAGAGTAAGGACCGAAAAGGTATAAAGAGTGTTGAAAATCCTTTCTCTAAACATCATTCAGAAGCAACTCACCAGCTCATCAAAGCAAGCTCTTCCATCTTCGACAATGGTTGTCATTCATAAAATTCCAATTGCCCTAGCGGGTCTTGCCTCGCTTGCTACAGCTATTCCGACGAGCAAGCCTGCTAGCAAATTCTCTGTCAATCAGGTCTCTCGTCCTGCTACAAAAACGAGCAATTTCGCTGCCAACTATGGACGTGCTCTCTCCAAGTATGGAGCTACCGTTCCATCGCATGTCCAGGCTGCTGCTGCTGCTAGTGGCGTTGCTACCAATACTCCCTCCAGTAATGATGAGGAGTATCTGACTCCTGTGTCTATTGGAGGTACCACTTTGAATCTGGATTTTGATACTGGTTCTGCTGATCTGTAAGTCGACTGAGCACATTCTCTGCTTAAATTGAATACAGCTAATAACTCGACAGCTGGGTTTTCTCCACTGAGCTTTCCACCTCTGAGCAGTCTGGTCACGCTGTTTACAATCCTAGAAAGAGTGGTACCAAGTTGTCCGGTGCTTCTTGGGATATTTCGTATGGCGATGGCAGCGGTGCAAGCGGTGATGTTTACACTGACACCGTTGTTGTTGGGGGAGTGACTGCTTCCAAGCAGGCTGTTGAAGCTGCTAAGCAGATCAGCTCACAATTTCAGCAAGACACCGATAATGATGGTCTTCTGGGACTCGCATTTAGCAGTATTAACACTGTTTCCCCAACTCCCCAGAAGACTTTCTTCGATAATGTCAAGAGTTCGCTGGACGAGCCTTTGTTTGCTGTTGCTTTGAAGCACGCTGCTCCTGGTGTATATGATTTTGGATTCATTGACTCGTCCAAGTATACTGGATCTATCCACTATACTGATGTGGATAGCTCCCAGGGTTTCTGGAGCTTCACTGTCGACAGCTATAAGGTTGGCAGCAAGTCTGGTGCTGGATTTGATGGTATTGCTGATACCGGCACTACCCTGCTGCTTGTTGATGATTCTGTTGTTTCCGCTTATTATGCGCAGGTTGATGGAGCAAAGAATGATCAAAGTGTTGGTGGGTATGTGTTTGACTGTTCTGCCGATCTGCCTGACTTCAGCGTCCAGATCGGTAGCTATACGGCGACTGTTCCTGGATCATTGATCAACTATGGTGATTCCGGTGCCGGTTCGTGCCTTGGTGGCATTCAGTCAAATACCGGTATTGGCTTCTCCATCTTTGGTGATATTTTCCTCAAGAGCCAGTATGTTGTGTTTGATGCCAGTGGTCCTAAGCTGGGTTTCGCCCCTCAAGCTTAGATTGGGTTATCAAGGATCAGTAATCGAGGGATGATCTTTACTGGGGATTTTCCAACAGCTTTTAACTCAGTTGCATACATACAATACTATCCAGTTAAGCCTTGGGGTTTTGTGAATATATTGCTAGTACATGGCTCGATTGAATCTCTATCTAAATCATCACGCCTCTATCACTTCAGGTCCGGAAGGGTAATCATTCCGATTGAATATCAGAATGGAATTTTTGTGAAGACTTGGAGAAACGTGGACTTCTTGAGGCGCTTTTGGGTAAGCCCGAGGAAATCGGGCTCACTTGGGAGTGGTATAGATATAGCACAGAACCTCAGAGTTGATACTTCTAATATACTTGCTATATCGCCGCACCTTCGGTCTTTTCGATATCGTTCCCAATTCAGAGTATTACAGAGGCAGCGAATATATAACTTTGGTATAGAAACAGAATTCTACGATGATGGTACATTGTGCCCTTCGAATATTAGTATATTCTCATTGAGGCTTGACTTTGCAGATTAAATCTCCATCTTAGTTAATACATAAATCGAACTACTTGATCTAGTCTGCCGAATCAAATAACCAAATAATGTGGCATCTGCTCTACTGTCCAGGTAATACACTTAATCAACTATTGCCACAAATATAAAACACTATCTCCACTCACCGCTTACTCCTCACTTTATCTTCTCTTCTCGTCTCTTCTTCTCTTCTCGTCTCTTCTTCTCTTCTCCTCCTCTCATCTTCATTCACAACAACCCAACCAACCACAAAATCCATCCCACAAAATGCCCCCAATCCCTAATCAAATCTCAGCCTCAGAGCTAGAAATTCTCTCGTCAAGGGCAATTTCGGCCAAAGAATCCGCCTACTGTATTCACTCCATTCCATTCAATTCCTTCTTTTCCCCGCGCGCGGGGTTTACCTGGCAACAGCAATACGCTAACAAATTGAGCAGGTCCGTACTCGAAATTTCGCGTTGGAGCATGTATACTTACCTCTTCGGGGGAGTATATTGTTGGTGCGAATGTTGAGAATGTTTCGTTCCCTGTTGGGACTTGTGCGGAAAGAGTTGCTTTTGGGACTGCTATTGTATGTATTGTTTCACTTTACCCTGTCCTGCTATTCTTCTGCTTTGCTCTGTCTTTTTACTGATGCTGATGCTGGTTGGGTTTAGGTTGCTGGACATAAAGAGTTCAAGGCTATTGCCGTTGCATCGGATATCACGCCCGGTGCATCTCCTTGTGGAATGTGTAGACAATTGTGAGTATTCTAACCGGATTGGCGTGGTTGATTTACTGATGTCGTAGTATGCGGGAGTTCACGAATACTTCCTTTTTGGTGTATATGTATGATGGGGAGGGTGGTTATAAGGTGAAATCGATGGGCGAGGTATGTTTTTTATTCTTTGTTCTTGTATCTAGTAGATATGGACTAACACCAGGTGATGTGCAGTTATTGCCTGACTCGTTTAGTCCGGCGGATTTACCTAAGATTGAATAATTTTGATTTCAATAGTGTATGATGAGACGAGAGATTAGATGAGATGAATGAATGAAAGAGACGAAATGAAGAAACGAGAATCCAGATAGTATAGCAGCTATACACCAAGTAAATTCTAGCGATGGTTCTATCAAATCCAAAAGCAAAAGAAAACAAAAAAGTAGATATCCATCGCTCATATTATCACATATCCAATACATAACATCGCATCACATCAGATCACAGCTGCTCCTCTTCATCAAAATCATCCGCCCCCAAAAGCTCATCCTCATCATCAACGACATGCGTATAATCGCCTCTCCTCGCAGCAAATGATCCCCGAGTAGCATAAGGTCGTTGATATCCTCCTCGTCGTTTGAAAATTCCCGTCCCACTTCGCCAAAGACTAGTTAGAAGTAAAGGCAAAGCCTTCGCAACAGCAACAACACCCGCGATTATCGCGACGGGTATGGAAAGGGCTGATTCTTGATTTCGCCAGACAGAAGCTGATCCCTCGCCTAAGCGGATTTGACCGAATTTGCTATCCCATCGTGTGTATACGAAATAGCCGAATGCTGCTGCGGCGGCGATAGGAATGACAATCGCGAAGAATAGGCCTGCGCCGCTGATTCCGTGCTTACGGTCGAATTCTTCTTGCTTGTTTGGACAGGCGTGCATTATTCCTTTGTCCATGTCACCTCGATCGCCGCCTTGGCAGGTTGTTTGTGGTAGGCGACGGTATCCGGTTGGTTCGAAGTATTCGATTAATTCGGGGTCTTCAGCGCAGGCGAGGCTGTGATCTGGTTTTGGTAGTCCTGGGACAAGTCCGCAGCTACCATCCGATTGGATCTCGTAGTTATAATCACTGGGTTGGTTAGTATATTACATTCACTGTTTCCTGTTTTCTGTGGGTGCGTGCTGCTTACCATTCAAAATCTGCGCGAGTACAAGTGCAGTTATTGGCAATGATATGAGAATGAGGTTCACGCCAATTCACCCAACACTCAGCATCAACCTTCTTAATATGATACTGTTCCACATGTCCGAATAAGCAATCATCCTCTTGGAAAGGATGTTTCGGTGTCCAAAGATCAAAGTCCTTGCTTGCCTCAGGTGAGTCGATATCCGCGCAGGTCCGACTCCATAGACCGCTAAAGTCGAGATTGATAGTAGCCAACTTCGCCGAGGAAGATTTACCCTCTCGACCCCACAGAAGGAATTGCTTCGATGTATCCGATGGCACGGTAGAGATGTCTTCGATGGTAATCTCTGAATCGGTGAATTGGTATTCGTTCCAGGTGGCGCCACGATCCAGACTATAGTAGATGACTTTAGTCGGCTCGAGTTCGCGGACTAGGACAATGACAGAGCCGGCATCGCCAAACTCCCACATGTATCGACCTTTCTTGACCTGTTTCCAAGAGATACCACCATCTCTGCTCAGGAAAGTATCGGCAGAATCGCCGTCAGCGAGGAATTCACCAACATTTCCAACACCAAGGAGGAGACCGATAGCAGAACCGGAGTAGAAGGTATCTCTCCAGTCACGACGCTCAGTATATCCATGAATATGCAAAGCACAGCTATCCGTACCACGGCCTTCTTGAACATCACAGTCGAACTTTTTATCTTCAACATCGCGAGATGGGGGTGGAAGCAAGGCCCATTGACCTCCATCATTGTGTGTAGCGACAGAACGCAGTTTTTTCGATCCAGCCTTGCTCTTCACCTCATCTTTGTTCACGACGACATTGGCAATGGCTACACCCTCGAGATTGGCAATTCGTTCATAATCAATGTAACCCCTATCACTCTCACTCAGGCCCTCCAGACTAGAGATGAAATAGGTACCGTTGCTGTTACTCTTGACCAGCGAGCCGAATTTCCGACCTTTTTCACCATTGGCTTCGACGTTCATGAAAAGAGCATGTTTAGATCCCGGGACAGCGGTGTATTGCTTGACATCGCTGAATGCAAGGTTATGTGGGAAATGAGCCTGTGCGAATGTCGTACCGTCTAGACTGGTGCTGACGTTCAGGAACTCGTGTTTCTCAGTCGGGTATGTTGCCACAACGAAGAAACCATCCATAGTCACGAAACGGGCAATATTATCGAAAAGCACATCCCTCGGAGCCATCAAGTCCAGATCCGCACTACCGCCATTGGTCACGAGTTGTCGGTCGTGCGTGACGATCTCATTCTCGTACTTCTCGCAGATAATCAGATGTTCGGACTCTTCGACCTCGGGTTTGTATCCGAAGACACATTGACCGACTCCACTGACCAGCTGCTTCCAGTCATTGCCGGAGTTGGTGCTAATATACGCATCGAGAGCGCAAGGAGCGCCATCACTGCCATCGCAATCATTTGAGCCCATCCAAATGACCCAGTCCATGTTCTTCTCATGGAAGGCCAATGGAGCGACGTATCGGTCGACGTATTGAGTTGGTTTCTTACCCTCGTGGAATCTCGCTCCTCGATTGTGAGTATACCAAAGGCTCTTCTTTTCGGTCAGGAAATATGCGCTGTCAGTGAAATGATGATGAGGGGTCATATCAATGACCTTCTCGTCTTTCATTTGAGAAGGCTGCGCCCATTTCTTGCCATGGTCATGGGTTACCCAGAGCTCGCCGCCGGCCGTTAGTTGGAAGATGGTCTCGTCGTCTCCGTTGCTGCTGGACTGTCGTTCAAGGTAGAAATAGGTTGGCCGATTCGAGTTAAAGACATGTGGTTTGCCCACGCGAATCTTGCCATCGGCAATTGGGGTCCCCGTGAAATTTCCACAAGGTTGCTCCACGTCTTTGTCGAGGTTTTCTCCTCCGTCGCGAATACATGTATCTCCGGGGATCAATCGCCAACCAGATGGACCGACGAATTTATCGCTGGGATTCTTACACTTGTCTGAAGGAGCTGGCAGTGAAACTGCAGGCAGGCATTGCTTGCCATCCTCGCTGCGTCTGTAATTGTAGTCACATTCAAAGTCTTCGGCCGTGCATTTGCACTTCTCGGCTTTGGGGTGATCAATGGTGAATTCATTCTTGATGAAACATTCTGCGTCAGACTTGCGACGACGATAGATCTGCTTATGTCCCATCAAACAATCCGGGTCACCCTTTTCGTCCAGACGGGCGACCCAATCTTCGAAATCACTCTTCTCACACTTGCGCTCGTGAAGTTCGTCAAAGTCTAGTTGGTAGACGTAGTACTTAGGTTCTTTGGTCATACCAACCAGAATAAACTTCAAGCTCGTGGAATCAGGTGTGGTCGTGATGAAAAGCGGTTTGATATCGTGCTTCAACTTGAGCTTCTCCCACTCTTTTCCATGATTGATAGAGTAGTGCACCTCGTCCGTGGCATCGCCGTCATCTTTCACGGCCACGATGACGCCGCCGTGGTCGCCAAACTCAAATCGATGGGGACCTTTCAGAGCCTGTCGCCAGGTCAACCCGGCATCGTCAGAAACGTAGAGATTGCCCTCTGAGTACTTTTCCAGATGGTCACCGGTGTTACCCACACCCATAACAAGACCAGGTGCTGGGCTAGAGAACATACGTCCCAATGCTGCCAACTCATGTAATTCCACGTATGAGGTCAACGAGTGAATATGCAAATCCTCGCCATCAGCTTTGAGGGAGTCAAAGGTTCGTCCATCATCAAAACTGATCTTAGTCGTAAGTTTCTTCTTTTCGCTGCCGCTGCTGCTATCCTCGACCTTTTCCCAGTTTTCGACTGTGTTGACAATCACAATACCCTGAATATCGGCCAGTTTCTCAAAGTCGACATTGCCATAGACATTCCGGTTGGTATGCTCAATGTTAGGAGTGAAATAAGTACCATTCGAATTGGAGGTGAAGAGAACACCGACGGGATTTCCAGTCAAGGTCGTTTGCACATCAACCTGAATACTGTAGTTGGTGCTTTCAAGAATCGTATATCCATCTTTCTCCAGTCGATGTCCGCCGAATTCCGCTCGATGCCATTCCTTCGAATCATCGCTAATGTATAGTGTCTGCTCGATAGTCCCCTTCGATTGCAGCGCCACAACAATATACTTCTTCACCGAGACCATGCGAATCTCCACACCAGCCACAGGCCGTCCACGGTCCAGATTGATTTCATTCCCCCCGTCAGCAAAGAAATCATCCGAGGCAATCAAACGACGACGCAAGAAGTCATCTAATCGACCATCCATTGAGCCAGTAACTACACACATCACCCTATTGGCCAGCTTATCCTTAGACTCCAAATCCTGTCCGAACTCAGGCGTGCCAGCCGCCCAGGTACAATCGAAAGTAGCCTCTTCCTCGGCCAATCGCTTCACAGTCTTGAAGTCATCCACGGTATAATAAGCCGAGGGGATACACATCGTGATAGAGCAATCGCGTCCCATAAAGATAACCTTCTGCGGATCGGAGCCATGAAATCGGAAGGGCGAGTTCTTCCGCGAGATATTAGGTCTCGTCTTGGTCTCGAATGATCGCCATGATTCTCCCCGATCTGTCGTGATCCAACCTTTTCCGTTCTCACCGAGGGCATAGGCGCGCTTATCGTCGAATGGATGCGGAATGAGGAGTAAGACTGCCCCGTCCATGCTACCATCTTTCCCTTTGATTATTTTCCATTCTTTACCGCCGTCTGTGGAGATATATGCGTTTCGTGCGACGTCATCTTGGAAGAGGATTGTATTGGATCCGGCGAAGTAGAAGAGGTTATTTGGTTGACGGTCGAACTCGGATGCGTGGGCTTTTAGTTTATCTTTCCCTTTTGCTGTAGCCGGAGTGATTAAGAGAGCTAGAAATGTGACTACTAGCAGCAGCCGAGACAACCAAGGTGACCACCGAAGGATCATGATAGGCGACACGTCTGCATCGGACAGGCAGCTGCGGAGATAGGGAGCGGAGGAGTGTGGAGTGGAGTGGGAGGGGTGGGAGGGAGATGAGATGGGGATAAGACGTAGAAATGATCAGTAAAGATAAACGATAAAGATGATGGATTGTACAATTGTCGACAACAGTTGAAGAGGAGAGGAGAGAAGAAGAGACGAAGTGAAGCCGCGCCAGCTGTAGCTCGATGTCACGTGGTTTGTCAGCTGAACCACGTATACAATTACACAGCAGAGTAGATTATATATTAATTAGATTTGATAGAACAATTTAGAGCTGAGAATAGCAGCTGATTATCAATTGATCTTGATTTGATATACTTAATTGAATGCTCAAATATGGAATGGTATTCGGTTTACTGGATAGCTGGATGGACGGGTGATCGACAGCTCTGAGCTTCGTATAGCTCAGTAGGGAGTAGATAAGAACCATGTATATCAGTGTATGAAGAACAGCTAAATAAGTGGATAAGCAGCCATCAGGATGAGTATTACGTACAGAACATTCATGTAATGCAAACAACAGAAGAAATTCAGTATTATCAATGATCAATATATGCAAGGAAGACTATATACAGGAAAAGGAATAACGATTGGGGATATAAAACAATAAAACACACTCAGAAAACATGAAACTCTCCAACTCTTCCACGAAAAGCCCTCATTCTACTACTGCACTAGTACACAGTGTGTGTAAAACAGGAGTACACAAATAGTGTCTGGTACTACGAGGTGATGGTATCACCTCCTCCTCAACTTCCTCCACATCTTCCTAACAACACCCCCCTCCCCATCCAAATCATCCCAAATAAACTGCGTTCGATCTGCAGGCGGTAATTCCGCAAGACGAAGCGGATCATCTATTGACGATGTCCCCTTCACTCCTGACCCTGACCCCGATCCCGATCCCATAGCAGTAACACCAACACCAGTCCCGGTCGAGCTAGAGGTAGTAGTAGTGGTAGTGGAATCCTCACGGAGGTCCGGACGGGTGAGAGTCATTTTGAGGGTCATTTCTCGAGTTCCGGATATTCGGAGTGGAGTTTTAGTTTTTGATTGGGGGAGGAGGGATTGGCGGCGTTGAAGGATTGTTGGTCGATCTTGATTTTGTAATGGGCTTTGTTTTGCTGGTGTTTGGGTTTGTCCTTGTGTTGCTGGTGGTGGTGGTGTGTAGGAGTCTAATGGATCTGGGGACTCGATTGATTCTCCTGGACTACCAACGACGGTACCATCGTCGTCTTCGAAGAATGTTCCTGTGAAACTTTTGGCTGGTTTTGTTGAGATAGAGATAGACTCTTGTCCTCCCTCTCGATCCTGAATCTGAATCTGATCCCGATCCTCATGTCCGTCTTTCTGTTTCTGCTCCGGATCAATATTCTCTTTATATTGATTTAGAGCAGGAAATCCGAATTCAATCGCTTCGTCGAATTTCTGCGGAGAAGCGAGGTACACACGGAGTTTCAATCTTGCATCTGGATCTTGATAGTACTGTGCTGAGGGATCGATACTCGATGTCGATGATTTAGCAGCATGGTTGTATCCATGACTACTTTGAAGACGACGGGATGCAGGTCTTGAAGTAGAGCGACGTGTGGAACGAGGCGATAAAGGTGAGAGCGGGGAGAGAGGGGGTAATGGTGAAAGAGGAAGAATTGATCGAGTTGATTGAATTGGCATTGATGGTGATGGACGGTGTTTAGCGTGTGTTGAGAAGGAGAGGGAGCGACGAAAGGAGGGGAGACGTGGATATCTTTGTTTTCCTGTTGCTGCGTCTGCGACGTGCGAGTGATATTCGTCTAATGATAGGTCGAGATCGCCATCTTCGTCTAACCAGCGGAAACTATCGTAGACGGATTGATCCATGTTTGGAGAGTCTTCCCAGTCTGATTCTTCTGATGAGGAATCGTAGAAGATGGTTGATATGGGTGCTGTGGAAGAACGATCTGAGCGAGTTGTCCCACGAGATGCAGATGCAGGCCCAGATCCAAATTCCCGGGATTTCGAGGGCCGTCTTCGAGAAAAAGCCTCGTCGGCAGAGTCACAAATAAGACTATTTCTGTCTCGTACAAGGCAGAATCGACGACGTTCCTCAGGCGAGAAAAGCTTTTGTTGAATCTTAGCGGGGAGAGAATGATAACATTGCGAATCTGCCTGAGCAATCAAAGCAGCAAGTTGTAAGGAGGTTGGTTTACGCAGACGACGAGTAGATTGCCAATGCTGTCTGGACTGGTGTTTATGATGTCTTTTCAAAGAACTGGAAGGAGAATAGGAACCTTTGGAACAGGTTGAAGGGGCCCGCCGACGGATGGGCCGAGCCCCGGAACCAGAACCAAAAGAATAGGAAGCGGCATTGACAGGATGGTTTGGCGTGGAGCAGGGATCGCTCTGAGCTAACCGTAAACGCAAACGCTCGACATTCGAGAAGAACTGGTCGAGTCAGCGATGAACACTTGTGGGGAGTGGGGGTTGTGAGGGCCAGTAGATTGGAAGGGTATAGTGGAGGGAAAGTGGAGCACACTATCGAGCAACCCCTGAGCCACTCAATAATGCGTAGACTAGTGAATCATCGGGAGGAGGAGGAGGGAGTAGGGAGAGTGGAGGATGTGAGGGATGGGCTGTGCTGTGCTGTGCTGTACTGTGTGATGGGATGTGGTGTAGTTGATCTGGTTCAATGTGGTCATGGGACGAGGAAGCCCTACTTTTCGACGAACGGCGGGAGGAAGAGACTCAAAGTCATCGGGGTGCATTTGGACAAATCTGCCTTAGCAGTTGATCTAGAAGAATGATCGAGTGGAGTATTAATAAATAGTACAATAAACCGTCTCGATTGATGGTTTATTGATTCGCTGCTTGGCTCAATTTCACCCAGTGAGTCAATGTAACAGCCATGAACAATGCAGCATCGACAACAGATGACAGAAGCGAGGAGCTCTAAATAAGAATGCGCGACTGACACTGTACTCGACGATAACGCACAGACAGACCTGTCAATGTGGAGCGATGTGATGAGATGTGATCAGTCGCGAACGGCTGATCTAACGGTGGAACAGGTGTTCGGAGTACAGTGATACGGTACTACAGCAGCAGCAGCAGCAAATGATGACGAGTATGTGTACTGATTGGCATCTACAGTATGATTGAATACCCGTGAACTTGATATACAGTAAAACTGTCCCTTTTATTATGATGTTCTGAAACTGTCTGATGTGAGTTACACAGTCCAGCCTTGCTGATACTTGCTATTCAATACCGCAAGGGATAATCCAACTCTTCAACACTGGTAAATTTAATTAATTAACTTTCGATTTAATCGCGATCGATGTGATATGTCAAAGTTCTTTGAGTACCCAGCATCGTATTACAGCATAGTACAGTACAGCGTTGACAGTATCTCCATCGAGTACTGTACTCGACGCCAAGCAGTATACTACGCGCTGACCCGGCGCTAAATGAAACTAATCAAAGAAGACAAAGAAATTAACCCTGGCTAGCAAGCTAGCAAACACTAGTAAACGGGTTTACAAGGAATCGAAATGAGATTGTGAAATGGCTGATGAAGTCGAGTTTGCGAGATCGGAGTACCTAGCTCTTGTAGAGTACACAATATGATCTATCAAATCCACAAACTTGAACTTCAGATCGAGGGGTAGTAGACCTGTCAATTTGTTGTATCCCTTCGTAAACTATGTATGATTAAGTGTGGAATTTGCTGACTTTGACGATAGAATACCCTAGAACACACTAATGCATAAAAGAACCGGTTGTTTATTCCTTTGGTGTGCTCTAGTGTGAGTGATGGGTTTATTGACAAGTGACAACACATCAGTCGATTCAGTCGATTCAGTGGATAACACCAGTTAAAGTGAATTAGACACAAATACTATGGGAGTACTGTGGGAGTACTATACTGAGATTGAGACTATCTAAGTAACTATTTCCGAGTAGACGTATCCTTCTGATCTATTCCCTCCCATCCGCTACAGAGCATTAAGAACCTGCTGCATAGCAAGTGTATTTGAATCCTCTCTCCTGGAAACATAAGCCCGAACCTCTTGAACACTAAGTTTAACTTCCTGCCTCGTAGACGAAGACGCAGAAGCAGAAGTTGATGTCGAAGATGATGCACCACTAGCTGCACCACCACGGATTCGCTCCCGTAATGCCTCCACTCCAATCACGAATAAACTGCCCACTTCGAGAAGTACGTCCAGCGCACCACCCGGCCCTTTAACTTCTTCTTCGATGTCCCATGATCGAAGTAGATCGGAGTACTGAGTCATGTCTTTGGTTACCATTAATCCGCCGGGACCACTGACGGGGAATCGTTTGAAGTGCTCGAGGAGGAGAGTGCGAGTGCGCATGGCGATTTCTGTTAGGACGTGGCGGATGTTTGCGCCGCTGTGTGGAAGGGAAGTTTTAGCGATGGTATGGAGGCGGGATAAAAAGGTGCATATCGAGGCGCATGTCTGTGAGCATTACGTTAGGATTAGTCGAATAGGGGTTCGTGTTAGAAAGATTGGGACATACCGGTGTTTGTAACATTTCCAACCATGAGGCGTTATCTGTCTCGCGTGGTCGAAAGTCATTCTTCTTCTGTCCTGAGAGAAGACGGCCCACCCACGCCAATGTTCCTTCAATGGTCTTCTGCTGAATAGTATTGATTTTATCTTCAATGCGCGATGTCGTCTGACTCGTGCGCTTCTCCATATCCCGTCGCGTGGTGATGCTGCCAGCCGCCAGGGGCAATAGTACTGCATTAACGCACATCACCATTAGCGTGGTAATGCTGATTGTCGTCCGTACGGATGGAAGATATGCGAAATCGGGCTCGTTTTTACCAGATTCTTGCGATGTGGCTGCCTCCAGGGCGGCGTCTAGACAAACATCGATGTAGCCATCGCCCATTGTAATTAGAAGTACGTTGAGCATTGCAGAGACATCTTTGTGGGTGTCGGCGTTGACGCTCAACTCGAGGCCCCGTCCCACGGCTTCAGCGAGCCATTTCAGCATTCGTTTCACGTCGCTGAGACTTGGTTGTCCATCTTCTTCGGTGAGTTTGATTTCTGTCAATCGAACTGTTTCGGGTACCTCGCCCAGTTTGGCTACTTGAAGAAGCATTCTTCGCTGGATTGGGGACACCTCGGGGGAATCGAGTCGGCTGATAAATGCATCGCGCGCGGTGGACAATAATTCAGTTCCAGGTCGAGATAGGGAAGCCATGAAAGTGGTGGCGGCCTTCTTTCGCCGAGCTTGGTATGTAGTGAATTTGAACAGAACGGCGTTGTAGAGTTCTTCCAGTGTTCGTCGTTCACGTTCAATATATGATGATCCAACAAAGTAAGGAACAAACAATTCTTCCAACTGCTGATCCAAAAGAAGTGCTGTCTGCGACGAGATGGTCTCGGGGTGCTCGGTCAATCCATGTGCTTTGAGATCATCAATTAGGGCACCGATATAACCACGGGAGCTCTGCAAACACCGTAGAAATGCCAACGAAGAAACACCACTAGCTTTTTCCAAGACCATCTCCAATCGCTGCTGAATCGACTGTTGAAAAACTCGCTGTAAGAATTTACCCAATACTTGCTCGTAGTAAGGGAATGCCCGCCGGATAATAGCTGATTCTTCTTGAACCACCACCTTCACCTCATCCAGAAGAGATTGAAGACTCGGCTCTACACCAGGCAATTCAGCATCGGGATCAGCCATGCGTTCCCAAGATTCTGCATCTCCACCAACTTCCTCTGTAACCAGTTGACTCCGATCGATGAAGAATTGATGTTGATTGACAAACAACGCGATAACACTGGCTCCGCCATTGAAATCCTGCAATACCGTCGCACAATCCTTCATACCATCGAAATTAGCCTTGCGATAGAAATCATCGAATTGTTTCAAAAGGTCTTTCTCCAATGTTTCTGAATATTTCTCAATAACTTCACGCGTATTGCGACGTGGTGGACTTCCCTCCCGACTGACATCTTCCGAAGAGGAAATCGCAGAACTCTCTCCATTGGGTGTATTTCCATTACTTTTCTTCCCACTCATATTCTCTTGCCAACTTTGTGGATCCAATCTCTGGCTAATACGCAGTAATTGTCGCGCGATATGAGCAGAGCGTACTTTCGCCTCGGCTGTTCCGGATCGTCGCAGATTCTCCAATAATGAAATCTCCCCGCGATTACTGACTCCTTCCCAGCATTCTAGTAGGAAATGCGCATCTAAGGCGCGACGACGTTGTCGGTCCAATTCTTCTAATCGTTTTCCTGTTTCAACGGCCATATTCCCTGTGCCTGTTCCTGTTCCTCCCACGCCAGCGGATGACCCCGCGGTTTCTAGACCACTGCCGCCATTCAATGAGGTGTCCAGTTGTTGGAATGACTCGATGGTTTGGCGGAGTTTGCGGCCGAGTGTGGTCAGGTTCTGAGAGTGTTGCGCTTCTGCGCGACGGACGGCGGCGGAGAGCTCATTTTCACGAATTTCGAGATCTCCAGAGAGGTCCGCTAAACGGTGTTGAGCATGTTCAAAAGTGCGAATGAGGGGTTTGGGATCGAAGGGTTGATTGGTGGGGGGAGTTGTAGAGGAGACTGTTGAGCGACGATTGGAAATGGCTGTATCGGACAGGGATTCAATGAATTCCTTGACTATAAAATCGCGACTGGAGAAGTCCTCGAGGGTGAAGCTAGGACCTTTGGGGAAGACGGAGCGGGGGATGGAGGAGGATGAATTTTCGGGGGTCATTGTGCTAGCAGCACAGACTAGGAGGGCTAGTCGTTGCGTGCATATACTTTGTACATGTGCAATTGGGAGAGCGTGTGTGTGAAGAGAGCGTAGAGAGTGTGTGTAGAGAAGAGAGAAGAGAAGAGAAGAGACGCTGAGGTGCGAAGTTGAGGGAATCCGGGGAAGCAGTCATGTGAGCGGAGCAGTTGTATATATAGTATAATAATTATTATTATTATATACAAAATTGACATTCTATATATTATACTTGTATCCAATATATATCCTACTTTATCTCTACTCTTTCTATCCTATTCTAATAATAATTTGCCAGGCTACTCGAAATACTATTATGCAGCACTAGGCTGTGCAAGGCAGAAGTATACATAGTAGAGCACACGTATACACCATGTACACTACTATAAATACTCAATAATAATATTATACCTCTGTCAACTGTTCATTCTATTCTCATTATCTCTACTTTACTCAATCTCTTATGATATTATACTATACTCAATACTCTACTCTAATATACTATACTGCTATACTATACTCTACTGAAAATACTCGCTCAGGTGACTTCCCGCTCCACTTCCTCCTCCTCTCCTCTTCTTCACTTCTTCTCTTCTCTTATCCTCTAAACATCAGTGCATCACAACATGCCCACCTCAAAGCGCGATATACGCGCTCAAATCCGCGCAAAAGGAGACAATCTCTCCCCAGCAGATCGTGAAGCCCTATTAAAACCCTACCTCCCCGATCCCGCAGATCTATCAACATCCCGAACTCGCCGCCGAAAACTCCCTCGCAAAACCCCAATACGCACCTTCATCAAGTCGCAAATTCACCATCTAGCATATGCGTTCACACACATTATCTTCGGTATTGTCGTTCGTCTGATTCAGTCTTATCATGCTGTGGTAGATCGCATTCTTGCTATCGTGTATCATCATCATCGGACGCCGGAGTTGATTCGGAAGGATGTTCGTGGATTGAAGAGGATTCCGGAACATCTTAGTGTTGTTCTTACGCTTCGGACGGAGGATGATTCGTTGGCGGTACTTATGGATGAAGTTGCCGAACTTGCGGCTTGGTGTACTTGTTCGGGAATTGGTCAGTTAAGTGTATATGAGAAAACTGGTAATTTTTCCCTTTCCCTGTGTCTACACTGTTCTATACTGTGTACACTGCTATTCTGTTCCATGCTGACCATGCTGCTCTAAGGCATCCTCAAATCATGCATTCCAGCCCTCCACCAAATAATTTCTACAAAACTCGCTTCATATCATGGTCCTTCTCAACAACCATCTCTCAACCTTTACGCACCACACCACCCCGTTCACACCAGTAATACAGAAAATGGCACAACTCTTTCTCTCCTCCTTCTCAGTTCGACAGATGGCCGTGAAACCCTCGTCGATCTCACAAAAACCCTCGCCGAAATGTCACAGAACGGAAAACTTTCACCAGAGGATATCACGCCTGAACTCGTTGATGCGGAAATTACCGAAATCACCTCGTACCCGTCGCGCAGTAATGATGGTGGTAGTGCGGGGGCTAGTTTGTTGAAGGCTGAACCTGACTTGTTACTTGTTTTTGGGCCATACTTGAAATTGGATGGGTATCCGCCGTGGCAGATTCGATTGACGGAGATGTATTGTACTGGTGATCGGAGTCATGGGTTAACGGGGTATGGAGAGGCGGTTGAGTATCAAGGGTTTATGAGAGGATTGTGGCATTATGCTGGGGCTCAGATGAGATTTGGAAGGTAGTTACCAGTCAAGTCGTCACCGGGGATTGATGATTCAGTTGAGGAGATTATTGTTGATTGCATGGATGGCGTGTTGTTACTGTCTATATTTACCAGCGAGTTTGCTGATTTATACTAGTAATATTATTATGTGCGAAAGACAGTTTGAATACCTATTCAGTATGTTTGGAGTAGTATTTATACCCGATCTTCTTCCATTACCACTCAAACTTATATAGTATATAAGTTTGGCAAACAGGAAATATACTTGATGTTAGTAAATCCATTCTATTTCTAATTTATGTCTTAAATTATACGTCTTCAAGATGAATAAGTTAATCTTGAACAGATCTATAAATCTACTAAATTATGCTTTCAATATTAAATATGATATTTATATTGTCGGAAATTGATTTCTAATCAGCAAATAAACCAAGTAGGTGGTTACTTGGTTCATTTGCTGATTAGAAATCAAAACATTCAAGCCTAGTAGGCTTGAATATTTCAAACACACAAGGATCATTTTACATTGTTCTTTGTCTATACAACTAGTAGTTGTCCATTATTCTTATCAATTCTTCCATAAGGTGTTACACCATGTCCCAATCTCTACCCTCCAAACACCACGCCCTCGTCCTCGACAACCGTGAGACCGGTTTCCAGCTCAAAACCCTTCCAACTCCCCAACCAGATCCAGGAAGTGCAATTATCCGCATTCTGGCATCTGGAATCCTCCCATACCATCGCGAAACATACAATGGTAAACGTCCAATGCCATTTCCAACACCACTAGTAGGTGGTTTTGGCGCAATCGGTCATATCGTCGCTACAGGATCTGATACAACGATCTTGAAACCTGATCAACTTGTCTACATTGATTGTGTCATACGTGCACGCGATGATCCGCACAGTTTCTTCTTATCTGCTATCTTTGAAGGAATGACCGACGGAAGTAAAAAATTAATGCGTGATATCTGGCGTGATGGGACATTCGCTGAATACGCTAAAGTTCCTCTGGAAAATTGTTTCCTACTTGATGAAGTGAAATTATGTCATGGGTTGGGATATTCTCTTCTAGACCTGACGTATATTTCATTTTTGCTTGTACCTTATGGTGGACTTCGAGATATTCGGTTGGAACCTGGTGAGACGATTGTTATATGTCCTGCTACCGGGTTTTATGGTAGTTTGGGAGTATATGTTGCGATTGCAATTGGTGCTAATGTTATTGCTATGGGACGGAATGAAGAAAAATTGACGAAATTGAAAGAGGATATTACATTCCGGTTTCCAGAGGCGAATATTGAGATTGTGAAAATAACTAATGATGAAGGTAAGGATGTTTCTGCGTTGAAATCGTTTGGGATTATTGATGCTGTTTTGGATATTACGCCTTCGGAGGCTTCTATGTCGACTCATACTAGAAGTGCAATTAAGGCTGTTCGTCCTGGTGGGAGGATTAGTTTGATGGGATCTGTGAAGAATATTGCGGTTTCGGAGATCTTGTTCAATAATCTTACTTTGAAAGGTAGGAGTGTTGACTTACCAGAAACCTCACTTGGAGGTGTTGTTACAACGTTACTGATATTCGTATAGGAAAAATGATGTATGAACGAGAAGCTGTGGTGAATTTTGTGAAAATGCTTCAAAGTGGTCTGTTTCCTCGAGGTAAAAGTTTCGTCGAGACCAAGGCTTTCAAGCTTAAGGATTGGAAAGATGGTTTTGATGAAGGGGCTGTGTATAATGGTATTGGGAAGTGTGTAGCTTTTACTCCATGAATATTGTCAGCACATGAGAGGTCAAGGAGCTAAACTCCAGTTTTAGCTCTCTACAGCATGAGCTACGCTTTATACCTATTATCATGACGAATTCGGCTCCGTTCATTGTCTTTTATGGTGCAGCAGTTGTAGTATAAAGTTTTGAAATACCATGATATTTGTAGATCTGGGAAAATATGACTATATCTTTGTAGGTATAAAAATATACTTTAATTCTGCATATATACAGACAGCACTTGGTTTCGTTAATTGCTAAGGTTGTGATATCTACAAAAGATCTTCTCAGATTATCTCTATCAATCTGTCTATGTAAAATCATTGTATCAACAAGTAGTTTTCCATAGAGCTGAAAGCTGTCTTGTTGATTTGTAGAGATATTTGCTGCCATGAACTAGAATAGAGGGGGACATGTTATTTGTATAGTAAAGACCATAGTAAAGTCTGAGGTATTATATCGTATGAACAAATATGAGAAGGCGAGTGTTGGTATAATTTCCAATGTAAACTAATATAATTATGCTAATGCTAACCTGGTATCAAACCATGCCATGCAGATGCAATGCGAAAAATGTGCAGACTCCAATCCAAATCATTATCCAAATATATCCATACCATACCATATCCCATCATATCTCATGGCCCAGTGGTCCAGTAGCCCAGTAGCCTCGAGAGTGCAGTGCAGTCAGTCGAAGTCGGAATTAAGAAACCATCCTATCATCCAGAGACCAAGATTCCCACGGTCTAACACAATCCAAACACCGAACTATTTCTACGCCCGTATCTGAAATTCCCTCCACAGCACAGGAAGAGCAGATCTTTCGCCTGGATAGGTCTTCGTAGGAGTGTGGGTGTGGTTGGGGTAGAATTCCTGGACATGAGTCGCTGTCACAGAGTCGGAGACAGATGAAACATGCTCGTTCGTTGCAGAGATCACAGTCTGCGTAGGCGTCTAGGACTTGGCGGGTTGTTGGACGACGGTGGCAGATGTGACAGGGGCGTAGGGCTGCGCTTGATGTAGTGGATGTGGAGGGGTATGGGATTGGGACGAGGGTTTTCGGTGAGACTGGGGGTGAATATGGGTCTTGGGGAGTTGCGTATATATTTGGGGAGAGGGATGATTGTGAGAGGAGGTAGGGTTGTTGTGGTTGATGATGCTGATGATGCTGATGTTGGTGTTGATGCTGGAGGTGACGGCGTTTACGGTGAAGACACCTTGGTCTCATGTTTAGATCTTTGTCTGTTGGTTGTTCGAGGGGATGTCGATGGTTCATAGATAGGTCGCAGTTGGTGTGGTCTGTCCTGAATGGCACAAAGGAGGTTCTAATGAGTGGTGAGTGGTGATGTGAGTGGGTGAGGAGAAGTTGGGGTAAACAGTGTCACATACGGTCTTGGGAGAGAGTCTTCATTTTCACGCTTGCGTTTCCTCCAAGCTAGGGAGTCATCTGTGAATCCGGGCATGTGTGATTCAGACGAGGAGCTTCGATTAGCTCGATCTGTTGGACGATGTTGAATCAAACAGATGAGACTCCTTTGAGGAGAAAAGAAGGAGAAAATGAGGCAGAATGTTCACCGCTTAGGCGGTCAACAATCTCGTACATAGAGGAGTAGAATGAAAGGGATCAAGTGTAAAAATAGAATGAATGAACGAATGAAGAGAAAAGAAGAAGATGGAATAATAAATCAAAATCAATAAATTGAGGCGTCAATGATGGGGTATTATAGTAATATAGAAAAAAGGCGGTGGTAGAGCTGTCAGGAGTAGTATAAGATACACCGTTGGTATATGGTAACTCTTGATATAATCATGTATGTTCTCTTGATCAGGTAGTAATCGACTTACTAGTTAAAACAGTGGATATTCAATGAATAATTTAATCATTCTCGATCAGGCGTTGTTATGTTTCTTAGTGGTGGCAGTACATTCTGTTCTATTCTAGTACACTGAGTAGTCTACTCTTGAGGACTAATACTTATACTATTATCTCAATGAATAAATGAACCTAGCATAACTATCTAAACACTACGTCTACCAGACTTATATTGTCTTTTGCTACTAGTAGTACTATAAATAAGTGTAACATGTATCCTGGAGGACCCCGACTGTAAATAGATTTAGACAGAAGCTGACGGTAGAAGTCTTAGCCGGGAGTACTGTACATAGTATACTCTACAGTATTCAGTGTTGCACATACTTCTGGTATATACATAGTATCGTTCCTTTTAGCTGCAATTACAAACTACGAACTCTAAAGCTATAGAGGTTATGCTAAGTACTCATACTAGTAAAAACCAATCTAGCATAGTATGAACTACAATATAATCATATACTGTATACTTCTAAAATGAGTGCTGCTTACAGCGGGAGATTTCCGTTGCCGGAGACTTGCCGACGACTCGGGGCCGATCGGGATGCCGTGTTCAAGTATATCTTCAGGTAAATATATACATCAATAACTATTAGAATTCGAGTTTAAGAATCTGTAATATCTGCTATATCATATCTAGACTCATACATCGGTATATACATGAAATTTTCAATATATTTGTTAGATTCTACTATGAATGCTAGTGTACTACACCAGTAAGGCCACGGGTATCCTGGTACTTGCATCCTCTTAAGTGCCGATCGTCGGCATTCGACGGCAATCGGTTATGAGATCTGGGGAAGACATTACTAGTTATTTCAGTGATGTACTCAAGACTGCTAACAAATGGATTTACTCCGTAGTGTGTGCTGCATAAGTAGAGATAGCTGTAGTACTGCTATCCAGTAGATATCCGTATATCCAGTAGTGTAGTATAGAATACGTGATATTATGCTGTAGTATAGCATAATATCCCATTCACTCAGTTACATAGTACTGTGGGGATAATTCAATCCAGTGGATTTACTCTCTAATTTACTATTTAACTAATACAATACTAATTAATTCCCTAATTCCCTAATTGCCTTGGTTTCTGTAATTGGCCAACTTTCTTGCGTAATCAAATTCCGATTGCGTCGACCCTCCGCAACTCTTCACTTCTCAACTTCTCCTCCACTTTTTGATCTTCTCTTCACCCTCCAATTCCACATGCATAGCATGTGTCCTGTACTATTCACTCCTCATGGATGAGGGCTCTGACAAGGCCCCTCGACGAAAGAGGGTATCGCGCGCTTGCGACCGATGTCGCAGTAAAAAGGTACCCTTCTATCCTCTATCCTCTGCTATCTTTCACCCTATTATCCTCCTCCACCTACTCTCTGTCCACCTGACATACTGACATACTGACTCATTGAATAGGATAAATGCGATGGCATTCGTCCAACATGTTCCGCCTGCCAAGCTTCCGGCCAATCCTGCTCCTACGACCCCCATGCGAAGAAACGCGGTCTACCAGAAGGTTATGTCCGTGGCCTCGAAAAACTATGGGCCCTATCCCTATGTAATATCGACGGATTCGAAGATACAATGCTAGCAATGCTAGGTATTTCAACCGATCATCTCCATCGTCACCCTCAATTAATGTCCGTTTGGTCCGACGATACTTCCTCCGAAAGTCTACACGAAACATGGAAATCGAGTCGTCTTTACGCTGCTTTGGAAAAGATGCTATCGACTTCGGACTCGGCGCCGACTACGGGGAAACGTTCGCGAAGTAATTTGGATGAATTGGGACAGTCGTGGGGATTTCGGGTTCGAAGGGAGGGAACTCCTTTAGGTCCGAATGCGCCGCGGATTATCGGTCCTGATGAAGATACTGGTTATACTTCATCTGAAGTGAAGCGAATCAGATTAGCTCAATCGGATCTTCATCCTCGTTCCTCGGGCCAGTCTCTTCAATTACCTCCGCAAACTTCCCAACTTCTCGATATCTACTTCGCTGCTACGCATTCGTGGTTCCCGATTCTCGCAAAACATAATATCCTTCGGTCTTCGTACCTCTATGCTAATACGGCGGTTTCATTGACGGCGACGACTCCTGGATCTGGTGATCATGCGGCTTTATGGGCGATTCTTAGCTATACGATTACTCAATCCCGGACGGATCCTCGGTCTAGTCCTGTTGCATCGGTTTCGCTGGCGAAGGAGTACTATACTCTATCGCGTAGTTTAATCCCGTCCGAGAAAGATCGTTATGAACTTGGTCATATTCAGGCATTGCTTTTATTGACTCTGGTCAATATGGGATTGGAAGATTGGACGGCGGCTTGGTTATTGAGTGGACAGGCGGTGCGCATGGCTATTGCGATGGGATTGGGTACTTATACCGATACGCGACGATCCGATGAGTTTAGACAGGGGAAGGCTGTTTTCCTAGGATGCTTCGTCGTCGATTCACTACTTTCTTTCCGATTACGACGTTGTCCTGCTATGTCGGCGAATGATTTGGCAACCGTTGGCTTATTAGAAGAAGATGGACTGGAAGAGTGGAATTCCTGGGCTGATGTTCTACCTACTGGCGTGACGCATGGGAAAAATCCCCCGCGCAGAGGTCCGTTGATGGCACTGAGTTGCTTCAATCGATTGGTCGAATTGGCAAGCGTCCTCAATAAGTCCTCGCGTAATCTCTCGATGGGATATAAACCCGAGGTATTTGCACAGCAACTTGTGATCGACCTGAAGCAATGGGATGACGGTCTACCTCTTGGATGTCGCTTGATTGGACCAGAGAGTATTTATCCCGAGAGACATTCGGCATTATTGCCACATCAGAGTTATTTGGGATTGACTTATGTTGCTGCTCTCCTTTGGCTTTATGTGTGTTTGATTCCGGGAGAATCAGGATTACATCGATCTCAACGACCGGCGACTGAAGGAGCGAAGAAACTTCTTTACCGGGGGTTGTCAATGCTATCTCAACATCTGGACAACTTTCCTATTTGCGGATTACCTCCGTTATTCGAATTTGCTCTACGTACTATATTTGAGCAGGCACTTTCTCTAAAGCAGACACCCGATGCCTCTGAGACATTCCCTTTCGTACGATGGGCAGATGAATTTCGTCAGAAGACTGCTGTTCTTGCGACGAGTTGGCCGACATATACTTCCCTTGTTACTTCGATTGAACGTTCACAGCAACCGAACGGATTTCACTCTGCAACAACGTCAACGCCGAATTTATCATCCTTTGGAAATATGATGCCAACACATCCTTCCTCGATACCATCGAATCAGAATAATTACGCATCCTCCATTATGGGAATCAGTATTCCTGTAGATGGACAATCATTAACACCTAAAGATACAGTCATGGAAAACACAGACCTTACCATGATGGAGAATCTTCAGAAACCACACGATATCTACCAACCACTCCAACCAGCACCAGAAACCCCAGACTCAACAATCCTCTCTAAATCCTCAGATCGAATTCCAGAATACCCTTTCACCCAGCCCGGAAGCGCCACTGCTGACACTGCTACTGCTAGTGGTAGTGGTAGTGGTGCAGCAACCGAAGATCTAGACGCAATCTTCAAAGATCTAGCGTACCTAGACACGACAGAATGGTCAACGAATCGTGAAGCAGGACTGAAGGATTTTGGTTTTTTGGATGATTCTACTTTTCAGGCCTTTTGTCATGATCCGGATCGATTGGGTCAATCTCAACCTCTTGTTCATCCTCCTTCTATAGCGGATATTTGGCCTCCACCGGGATTTTTCCCGGAGACTTTTCAGGATGAGAAGATTTGATATACCCGAATACATATTCAATTCATAAGATACTATTCATTTTGGCTTTTGGGGTAAAGAAGTAAGAGTAGATGACTTTTACTTGGGGTTATCATTGTATGATTGTGCATGCCCATGCGTGAATATCTTCAGCACCCTCGGAGTATTGAATCTCATGGATGACTATTCAACTCTCAATAATCCTCTTCCCAATTGAAAGGTATTATCCGAAGAAAAATTCAACCAGGCGAAACTGCAATCCAAGACGTACTCAAATATCCTCATCATCACTCTGGACAGGGCTCTGTATGCATTTGGATAGATTCGATAAGCTGTCAACATAGTGGATCTACCCTTGAAATGCCGAGGATACTGATTTACATAGTACCCAGAGTGAATGATTATGTACTCCAGTACATGAAGAACAATCCGCAAATCACGCTAGAAAGTATCATTGCGAAACAGATTTACTGGTGGACAATGAGTTTGGGTATCTGGATATTAACATCACGTTGATCGGGCTGTATCAAAAGTAAAAAAAATCCACTCTCCAGGGGAGCATCTAAGAGAGCATACTACATATGTTGTGATATCTACCATAGAAGAACCCAATGTTAATCCCACGGTGGTACATATACCTGGTATACCCCTGAAGATCCATGACGATAAACGGGTGAACGGGTGGTGACACTCCACTCAAAGCTTAATCGTCTTAAAAGAAGGCTACAACAATCTATCGTGAACTATTGAACGATATTAGGTGGAGGTTGAACTGGCGTGATGCACTGCCACACCACGTTTGAAGATGTAGAGCCAATTCTCCATATCGACAGACCGTTAAGTGGGATGACATAGTACAGTATATGAGGGGTACTCTTTGCCCTGAGGGATACTGTACGGAGGAATTGTGATATGTCCAAGGAGATTCTGCGAATGGAGATGATCAGCGGTGGAGTAGTGAAGGGGGTTGGCATTAACCAGAGAATGGGGGAATACCGTATGAGTTTCTGTATGGAGTATGGAGTAGAGGATGGCGATATACGTACTCAGTAAATGTGAAGGTGTTATGAGATATAAGTAATTTATAGGTCGGAGATTGGACGACGATAGTTGTAGATGGCTTCGTGGTTATATCACTGCTTTATTGTTAACATGTTGTGTATAAAAGGAATTTTGCATTCCGACTACATTCTTAGAAAACATACTATTACAACAGCAGCAAGATGAGCATTGATTTACAGTGGAATAAAGCTAAATCCATATTCGTGTCCATATGTAGTACATAGTAAGGTTCAACTCGGTGATAATGGTACGAGTACTTTGTAACCCTAAGCGCCTTTATAGATGCAGACATGTGGTGATGCATGCATGCATGCATCACCACATGTCT
>Ga0209673_1000466_pt1 | contig 68258 bp, 64 predicted proteins | sample AraplaCol_mMS_r2_2_FD_184274 | JGI IMG/M metagenome (GOLD analysis project Ga0209673, IMG submission 184274) | Arabidopsis root microbial communities from North Carolina, USA - plate scrape MF_Col_mMS_r2 (SPAdes) (version 3) | ecosystem: Host-associated > Plants > Roots > Endosphere | place... | reverse complement strand
TTTTTTTTTTTCTCCCTATCTAAGCAATCATTCTAATACATACGTAGTATAATTCCTAACGTCGATTTGTTCTTCGAGGATTGCAAATTACAGTGCAAACGGTCGATACCTCTAGTTACTCACTTTAGTCTTGGAATTTACCCCCTTTTTCTATGTACTTTGGTATGTACTATGTATCGCTTGCAATGTCAAAGATCTCAGTATTGTGATTTCGACAGTGGCTATAGATAATTCACAAAATTATAGATTCGATTCTTAATTGAAATCAGTCATCTATGGCTCCAAGTTGATGTGACTCAAATCATAAGCATCCATTTGTTATATCCGGGCAGTAGTAGAGTGTTTGACTTGTAGTGTTTACCGAGTATCAAGAGGTCCGTGAATGCCGCGTGGAGGCTCATACACATCTATGTAGATACAAACCTCTTCCACCTGTTCGTTCCAGCTATAGATATTATATTCATTGCCAACTGGCTAGAAATATCTTTTCTCTCTCTACCTCATTTCAAGTGGTTGGGGAGGAGTATGCAAGATAGAAAATACAGGGAAACACTAGCGAGGCGAAATATGTTGCTAGGCTGGGTAAGCTTTTCTTAGATTGGCAGTGTTGCCATTCCTTATGATAACATTCCGTTGAAAAGTGTGACTGGGGAAAAACATCCGAACAATGGCTGGAGAAACGAGCGAGGGCATAAGAGACATCCCATGGAGACAGGAAGAGTAACTGTACATAATTAATAGAATAGATTTTGATGTGTAATTGAAGGCTGGAGGTAATGCACAGTACCATCAACTATACATAGTAGTATTACATGCTGTAAAGACATGACCGTTTGGATATCGGGATGGACCCTGCCCCTGAGTATGCCATGCCATGCTATGCCAGTGTTTAGCCCCATCCACCCGCGGCCTCGACTAGTGTAGAAAGCGGCAAATTGACACTCTTCGTCTTCTTTTCAAATTCTTCACCCCTTTCACTTTCCAAGAGGCTGGTGATTGTGTGGTTCACCTTGTTTTCATCACGTCAAAGGTCGTTGTTGTTCAGCCCTTCCATTTTTTTTTGTGTCCCTTCCATAATTCCCTTCTCCTCTTTTTCTTTTCCTGGCCAATGAACTACTCATTTGACCTTCTTTAATTTCCCTGATTATTTTCTCTGCCATCTCGGACGAACTGTGGTGGATGGATACTCTCTCGTTCCTGTGGTTCCTGGTTCAGACTCCACATCTGAAAACACACCTCCCTTTCCACAACTCTCCCGTCCCCTCCCAACCCCAAATCTAAACCAGCCAACCTCTTACCCTCCCTCGCAACCCAACCTCAGGGATTCTTTACAATCCTCAGATTTTTTTTTTCCAGTTCTTTGATATTAGTGCTGGAGGGGAATCAGAGATTGCAATCCGGCGCATACCCACTCCCGACTTGTGGGCGCGGATTTCTCCCACTTGCGCCGTGAACGACTCATTACGACCCATTAACGATGGCCTTTTTGTTTAAATCGAAGAAAAACCAACAGGGGACCGCTCTCCCTCCAGCGACGAGAAATGTCCACACCTCCGAGGGTGCCCCATCATCCGGAACACCACCGCCGCCCCTGTCCAACGGTTCCAAAGTCGAGGGAAATGCATTTGCGCAGACTCCAACTCCAAGCAGCAGTTATAACAACTCTCTGAACTCGGCTACGAGTCCGACTAGCCCGGATAATGTAAGATTGAGACAACGTGCCGAATCCGAATCACAGGTAAGTCCCCCAAACATATCGATGGGCGGCAAACAATGCCGCAGGAAATCGCAAATCCCTGACCCAGGTGATAATTCAGGTCCAGCGACCACCGCAAGCCCCCAATGGTGTACCTCCGCAGAGTCCGAACTCGTCTCTTTACCCTTGGTCGCAGCGTCGCATGAACTTTTCCTCGCCTCAAACAAATCCTTTCCCGCGGTATGGTGCAGCTATCAATGCGGTTGCTTCCAAAGAGGGTGATATATATATGATGGGTGGCTTGATTGATGGATCGACCGTCAAAGGTGACCTATGGATGATCGAAAGCAGTGGCGGTAGCTTGTCATGTTTCCAGGTTGCGACGGTCTCAGAGGGGCCTGGTCCGCGAGTTGGTCATGCCAGCTTACTCGTCGGAAATGCCTTCATTGTTTTTGGTGGTGATACCAAAATCAACGAAAACGATGCTCTAGATGATACTCTATATCTTCTGAATACATGTATGTTGCTGCAGGTATCCTTTTGCCCATTCCCTGCTCAATATTCTAATTCTCGCTCCCAGCTTCTCGCCAATGGTCTCGTGCCATTCCTCCCGGCACTCGCCCTTCAGGTCGTTATGGACACACATTGAACATTCTTGGCTCTAAACTCTACGTTTTTGGTGGACAGGTTGAAGGCTTCTTCTTCAATGATCTGATTGCATTTGATTTGAATCAATTGCAAAACCCAGCAAACAAGTGGGAAGTTCTTATCCAAAACAGCCACGAAGGCGGTCCCCCGGAGGGTCAAATACCCCCTGCTCGAACGAACCACACAATCGTCAGCTACAATGACAAGCTATATCTATTTGGTGGTACGAACGGAGTGAAGTGGTTCAATGATGTTTGGACCTTTGATCCCCGCGCCAATACCTGGACGGAGATGGACTGTGTTGGTTTCATCCCGACCCCTAGAGAGGGCCATGCATCGGCGTTGGTCAATGATGTGATGTATGTGTTTGGAGGTCGCACTGATGAAGGCGTTGACCTTGGTGATTTGTCTGCCTTCCGCATTTCTACACGTCGCTGGTACTCTTTCCAGAATATGGGCCCTGCTCCGTCTCCACGATCCGGTCACAGCATGACCGCGTTTGGTAAACAGATTATCGTGATGGCCGGTGAGCCTAGCTCAGCTCCCAGGGATGCCGCAGAGCTCAGCATGGCGTATATTCTCGATACCTCGAAGATTCGGTACCCCAACGACTCTCAGACATCCGACCGGGCTGCAGCATCTGGGACTAGAAAGGTCAGCGTGGAAAAGCAAGGCCCTCCGTCGGGCCGCACATCTCGCGAGGCTCACAATGCAACACCTGAACAAGGAGCCCGTCGTGGACCGACGCCCTCGCGAGAAAGCCTGGTCCAGGCTGCAAATGGTAGACCTGGAGACATGGGCTCTAACCCCAACCTGGGGCCTGGTTCTCGGCTGCCTCGAGCCTCTATCGCCCAAGCACCATCCGGTCCTCCACCCCCTGGACAAGCACCATCTCCAGGGCCCCGGCCTAATGGCCCTCAATCCGGACCACGCAGCAAGACTCCCACCAAGAACGAACGAGGCTATACACCTACTGTCGACATTCGAGTTGCGAACGCCGATCGAGGTGCGGAGTCGCCTGTCGCGAAGGATCACCAAGATGGCTCAGGCTCGTCTGGTCAACGTACCCCAACTCAGCAGCAACAAAAGATCAATGCCAAGGCAATGGAAGCTGGTGAAGCAGCCCCTCTGATTGCTCCGGCACGCCAACGCTCATTGCGTTCGCAGCGCCAGCGGGGCTCCATGGATAGCGCTGAGGAGTCCGTTCTCGGGCGCCAGGCTAGCATTGATGGTTCGATCGAGTCTCGAAGCTATCGTAACTCCCGAAGCCTTGGTGACGAACCTCGATCACCAAGACTGACACCCCACCAAGAAGCTCTGATGAAGGAAATTGAATCGCACAAGGCCCGCCTTGCGTGGTATGCTTCTGAGTTAGCATTGGCAAAGAAGGCCGGTTACGTCCCGAATGCTTCAAGCAGCCCTGCACTGGATGAGCGGAGTAGGGACTCGCTCAATGATGAGGACCGCCCTCTTGTCGAGGCTTTCCTCGCAATGCGTGCAGAGCTGGCCAAAATGCAAGCGACCGTGGATCGTCAAGCTGCCATTGCCTCGAAACGCATTGCTGAAGTCGAACACCAGCGTGATGTGGCGGTTAATGAGGCAGCTTACTCCCGAGCCAGACTTGCAGCCCATGGTGGCAGCCAGCGTGGTACGCCCCAGCCCGATGTTTCTCGCGATGGCGAAGATGAGCGTCCCACCGATATGGGTCGCCGTCTTGCACTCGCGCTGGCATCGCAAGCAGAACTCAAGGCCAAGTTGGATGTCCTCACAACTGAGCTTTCGCAAGAAAAACAAGCGAAGGACCTGGCAGAGGATACCAATGAAGCCACGCGGAAGCGCTTGGCTGAGCTTGAAATGTCGAACAATGCCCTGGAGGCAGAGAATCTACGTGCTGAGCTCCACCGTGCCGAAGCTACTGCCCGAGAAGAAGCTTTGCTCCGATCTGAAGCAGAGGCTTCCTTGCGGCAGGTCACACTGGACAAGGAAGAACTTGAGACCCAGGTTGAAGATCACTCTGGACGTCTGAAGGACTTTGGAACTAATTTCAACGGTCTGCGAGAAGCAGTCGCTGCATCTGCTGCCAAGACTGCAATTGTCGAAAAACACCTAGCGGATGAGAAGGAGCGCCGCGAGGGCTTGGAAAAGAAGCTTCTGCAACTTCGATCTGAATACGAAGAACGCACCACCGAGCTCGAGAATGTTAATCGCCGTCTTCGTGATGCGGAGGAATTGGCTGAAAGTCATGCCAAGGAAGCCGAAACCCATAAGCTGGCGTTTGTGTCTGGCCTTGAACGTGCATCCTCTACAGATCTTGAGGCTTCTATTCGATCACGGGCTGACCAACGAGTTGCCGCCCTTGAGGCACAGATCGAAAGGTCTTCAACTATTGCAAAGGCAAACCAGGCGGCTGCTGATGCCGCCGCGGACAAGCTGCGTCGCGCTGAGGAGCGGATTGCCGGCCTGGAGGCTTATCAAGAGCAAGCTAGCCGAGAAGGTCTGCAACTCCGCCGTCAACTTCAAACCGCTATGAAGGAGAGCCAAGCAGCGACTGCAGAAAGCCGTGACCTGAAGACCCAACTGGAGTCTCAACAGCGAGAGACCGGTGCCTTGACCGTTCAACATGCGGCTCTGAAGGACCTCCTAGGCGAACGTGGTATCAACCCCGATAGTCGACGATCTCCTCGCCTCGATTCCCCTGGCTCCCGCTTTGGAACCCCAGAGCAGGGTCGCCTCAAGGAGCTCGAGCAACAGTTGTCCGCTAGCATGAAGGCCCACGAGGAGATGAAGTCGAGCTTTGAGACACGAGAGCAGGAAGCAGACAAGGCATTCCGGGAGAAGCTGGAGCAACTTGAGAATGACTACCAGTCCGCTGTTCATTATGTGAAGGGCACCGAAAAGATGCTCAAGCGCATGAAGGATGAATTGAGTCGTTATAAGACACAAAACGCCAAGCTGCAGTCTGAACTAGAAACCACGCAGAAGACCAACAGCCAGGCCGAGGTCCCTGCCGAGTGGGAAGTCGAGCGCTCTCGCCTGCAACAGTCCATCTCGGATCTTGAGCACAACACCTCATCCTCGCTCGAAACCTTGGAGGAGCAAATATCCCAGCTGAAGACACAGCTTGTGTCGGCAGAGGCCGAAAAGGAGAGCTCGCGCAGCGAGCATGAGCGTCTCAAACAAGAGCTCATGTCTGCTGCTGAGCGCAGCCGCAATGAATTGGAACAGCTGAAGCACGAGAACACCCTACTAGAGGGACGCGCTTCCGATGCGGAAAAGAAAGTGAACATGTTGTTGGAACAAGTCGAGACATCGGTGGGCCACTACCGCCGTCAATCCCAGCATGGTCAGGGTCCTAACGGGATCTCACGCAGTCACAGCAACGCATCTAGTAACACCGTCGGTGGCCGTGCACGAGCCGATAGCAACGTCTCACAAGAATCTACTTCTCTCCCCGACAACCGTGGCTCCATGGCCTTGGATTCTCTCGCCAACGAGTTGGAGGCCCTTCGAAGCCATTGGGAAAGCACCAACCGCAACTATCGCCTAAGCAGCCAGCTGGACCTGGAACGCACTCCGACTAAGGATAACAGCGATGGCCCTGCTCTAATGAGTGACAGTCTCGCGGAATGGAGACGAAGATTGGACGAGGAAGAGCGTGTGGGTAAGGGTAAACCGATGAATGCCAGTAACGGCCCCTCCCAATCTTCCAATGTGATCTAGAATGCCCACGATATCCGTGGTGTTTTCCCTACAAGATTTCTACGACCATGTGCTCTGAGATATGTCAATCTGCACTTTCTGAGCGCTTTCGCACATGTAATTCTTTGTGTTTACAGTCCCTTCGTTTGTTCTAATGTAGATTTTTGCGCAGCATGGCTTGTTTTGTATGATGATTGTTTTGTTTTCTCCCTCTCCCTCCTTGCCTATCTCTCCCCCCATCGTTCGTGTTTCTTTTTCTCTTTCATGGACACCGAGGGACGGGATTCCCTTCGTTTTGTTATTCTTTATCTTATTTATGCTCCCTTTTTTGGTTTCTTTCTGGGTCACTGTCGACGATCTCTCGCCGCAACCCTTGTTTCCTTTTTTTATACCCCGGTTTCCCGATGTTCATTGGACTCTGGCTGTACCACTAGCATCATTTTACACGAAGTGTGTGTTGTCTTTGTCGTCTGTGGTTGTTTATTTATTTTTCATATTCCTCTATTATAGTGCGCTATCACCATCCTTGATCAATGAAGAACCACGTCTTTCTACATCTTCTGTCGAAAAATAATTGCCAACAAGGCTTGGGCACAGTTGGGCTTACCATGAGTGAGGGTCTTTGTTTGCCATGCGCTCTACGACTCGGTTCAATAGCCCTAGTACAAAGGTGAGGCAACCGAGGCTTGAACTGGGCAAACATAGTACTGCAGGGATGGGGAAGTAGTAATCACCTAACTAGTTTTCGCTCGGGCCAAACATTGAGACATTTTCCGGGTCTTGAAAATCCCGCATGATTTTGATATCGGACTGTATCCTTGCCTGTACTCTGATTAAAATTCCAGTTGTTGAATCGGAATAATTGAGTCGCCTTAATCTATGCACATTTTGATTTTCTAGCACTTTTTTTTCGTGATTATCAGGGATATAATTCATCCTATTAGGATTTCTATACTTGAGGTCTGGGGGGTCAGCTGAGGCGGACTCCGATAATGGCCGCGCCCAGAATGTCTCCCAACTGTCAAAATGATCGGGGTGGTTAGTAACAAATAAGAACTTCATCGAACCACCTGTATATACAAAGCTCATGATGATACCAAAATATATACTTTTGAAGTCTTATTCATATACTAATAAACATAGTTGTATATTCAATAAACTACAAAAGTAATACATTATATCCGTATTCCTACAATACTATATTGTAGCCCAATACAATACCATACAGATACTCCACGATACGCCACACCGCTCACGCCCTGCAATTGACTAGCCATTCCAGCCCGGCTGTATCGTATTTTCAGCTTGTCCAACCCCCTTCGCCTAATAAAAATTACACGCTTCTCACCGACAAACCTGCCCCCTCCGAACTCCCCTTTCTCTTCCCTCCCAACCCTCATTCCACGGCCGTCATCAAGGCTTTGTCCTTGATATTTTCTTCTCATTTTCCAGTGTTGCTCTTGCTTCCTGGTGCCCTTTCCGAATCTTTTTTGATTCTTCTCTCTAACTCTCCCCTTTCGCCTTGGTCGGCTTTGTACGAAAGTACGGTCGGCATTGGACCATCTCTTATTTGACCCGCCTTTGCCCATCAAGTAAGTGACCTTTCGAACGTGTATATCTGCTATTTGCTCTCTTCACTCCCCTGTTACCGCGTACCCCCATTCTCCTACTTCACTTGCAATACATCTCTCGGGTCTTTTGCTTGTTGCCTTCTTGCTCAGCCGTGGTGGCCAATATCTTGCAAGCGCTGTGCCCAGCCTCTCTGCACTGGCCTGAGGATCGACTCGTCACACCCCCTCTTCAATCGGGCTTGGGCATTCACTACCAACTCTCCCTTGCCTGCCATCATCCCTCCCTATTTCTTTCATTCTCTTCGTTGGGCCTGCACTCACTTGCACCTCTGCTTCATCGCCGACTATTATTTAATATCGCACTAACGATTATCACCAGTTCAGCACGGCTACTTGCTGTGCCACCCTCATCAAGCAATATGACGACCATGGTCAGTACCATCGATCGAATTTTTTCGAACTTTCCCCTCGTCACCGATTTGTTCCTACCCCACGTCGATTTTCATTCGGAAAAATTGGGCTAGAATTTCATCCCGACGAATCCAGAATCACAACCAACGCAAAACCACCGGAATATACTGACATCATTCACAGGATCTACGCGTCGGTAACAAGTACCGCATTGGCCGTAAGATCGGTAGCGGTAGTTTCGGTGATATCTATCTCGGTATGGTTATTTCAATCAGTGTTTTCTTGACCTGTCTCCATAGCTAACGAACCCACAGGAACAAACATCATCTCCGGTGAGGAGATCGCTATCAAGCTCGAGAGTGTCAAGGCCAAGCACCCTCAGCTCGAGTATGAAGCCCGTGTGTACAAGTCACTTGCCGGTGGTGTCGGCATTCCCTTCGTCCGCTGGTTCGGTACCGAATGCGACTACAATGCCATGGTGATCGATCTTCTGGGTCCCAGTTTGGAGGATCTGTTCAACTTCTGCAACCGCAAGTTCTCTCTTAAGACAGTTCTCCTGCTCGCCGATCAACTCATCTCCCGTATCGAGTACATTCACGCCAAGTCGTTCATTCACCGTGATATCAAGCCCGACAACTTCCTCATGGGTATTGGCAAGCGCGGTAACCAGGTCAACGTGATTGATTTTGGTCTGGCCAAGAAGTACCGTGACCCTAAGACTCACTTTCACATCCCCTACCGTGAGAACAAAAACCTCACTGGTACTGCCCGTTACGCCAGTATCAACACCCATCTTGGTGTTGAGCAATCTCGCCGTGACGACATGGAGTCTCTGGGCTATGTCATGCTTTACTTCTGCCGTGGCTCTCTCCCCTGGCAGGGTCTGAAGGCTGCTACCAAGAAGCAGAAGTACGACCGCATCATGGAGAAGAAGATGACTACCCCCACCGAGGTTCTCTGCCGAGGCTTCCCCAATGAGTTCGCCATCTATTTGAACTACACCCGCTCGCTCCGCTTTGACGACAAGCCCGACTACTCTTACCTCCGTAAGATTTTCCGTGATCTTTTCGTCCGCGAATCCTTCCAGTACGACTACGTCTTCGATTGGACTGTCTACAAGTACCAGAAGAACGCCGCTATGATCGTGGATGCCACGAAGAAGGACAAGGACGACGAGCAACAGCGCCGTCAGGCTGCCGCTAACGCTGCCATGGGCCCCGTTGGCGCTTCCAAGCCTAGTGCCATCTCAGGTCAACGCCGTAAGGTTATTGACCGTGGCGCTCTCGATAACACTCCGGACACCAACCGTGCCGTGGGAGGAAGTGACAGGATGTGAGTACTTTGAAACCTGGTTCCGAGTAGGGAACCCCTTTTTTTAACCTTTGCGTTTGGCTGTTTTTTTGTGACGCTGGCGTGGAGGACCCTACAGTTCTGAATCTGACTAATCGCATAGTCTTCGGCGTTAGGCTGCGTTCTGCCTCGAAAGGTGCTGCTCTAGGTTATGGACCTTCTGGTGGCCGTTCGAAGCGGGACGATGGTACAGGGGCTCAGTGGTACTAATAGTGTGAAGAAATGCAGTGAGAGTATTTTCTCCTGCAGTGTCTTCTCACCCTCAACCTAAGAAAACCCGGGACTTTCCATCGTCTTTCGCCGTGGACGCAACATTGCACTCGCCTTCTCGGATTTCTTTTTTCTCCTTGGATCTCCATTCATTCTGCAAATCTCCCACAGCCCTTCAACCCTATTTCGATCAAATTTCGACTTCAACCGTTTCGACTTGCCATTGTTCGTGTGCTCACCTGTTCAAATCGCGGATTCAAGTGTTTCGTTTTCTCTTGGCGAATCCCCCGCGTCGAGCTCCTTTCAATTTCGGCAACTGGCTTTTTTACTTCTTGCTCGGATTCTTTGTACCCGAATTTACCGGGGCAACCGATTAATTGACACTCGGAACGTGTTTGACATGATGGCTATTCTGATGTCTTCGCCTTTGCTGTTTGTGACTCGGGAGCTTGCTTCCATTCAATAACTCTCGCAAACTTTTGGAAGGGAAGACGGAAGGAGATGCGAATGACAGTATCGAATTGGAAAAGATCATTATTTTGTCTGATCCTTTCGATTGCTGACACTGGACATCCTGGGAACGCATACTCGGATGCGTCACCCCATCATCTCCCTGTTACTCTCTATTCATCTCCTTGTTTCGCTTTTTACACCCCCTGTCTGGTTCTAATTTTGTTATTTTCATTGCTTTTTATGCATATCGACGCCGCATGGGGATGAGGTGACGGCCGGTAACCCCGGTCGAGTGTTCGAAGTGGATGTACGGAATGGCTTCTCCGGGGAGAGGTATTCACAGGCTTTTCGGATTTCCTGTTCTGGGTTCTTTGTACGAAGGATTCATGTCAGATTCGATCTTTGGATATCTCCGCTCGAAGATGGTCAGGTTTCGTTGGTACTTGGCGACGGACGTGGATAGGGTCGCTTCCGGGGTGGTTTGCGTCGATAGCATTCTCTTGTTTTTCCTTGTTCTGTCCTCTAGCCCTACACTTTTACTGCTATTACTACAGCACCGACATGTCCAATTTGTTTTGTCTCCCCAAATCCCTGAAATGGCCACTGGCTCTGACGAGACCTGGCATCGCAACCGTGGGTATTCTCACGAAATCCGGCAGTCCCGACCAGGTTCTGATAAAAATAGCTAGCTATTATTCTGACACAGTCTAATGCCAAATGCCTTTCTTATCCCAACACGGTTTTTCTCAAGTAGTCCTAGTTGGTGGATACCTCAATCTTTTTTTAAAGTTGCGGTGAGATCATCGAGTTCGTAGTTCGCCAACTCTCTGCAGGGGCTAGACCCAAATCTCCCAAGGAGGGGGAAACGGTCAAGTCTGCCATTGAGACAAGCAATTGGTGACAAATAATATTACACGTGTCTTCAGTAGTTTTTACATTTTTAGCAGTCGAACAGAATGATCATCTTATTCGCATTCGTTCTCACGTAATACCATGCAACTATATTCAATCGTAGATTTAATCCGTAGTAACAACTATCAATCCGCCGAGCAGCGGATGCGGGACAATCGGTCAGATCTCTTGGGGTAAAACCCACGCCGAAACCTTCCAGGGTCCATCCAGACTTCTTTCTCCCCTCCCTCATTCACCCACCACCTTGACTGTTTACCGAAATACTGCTTGTAAATAAAGAGAGTGTCGCGATGGACTATTCCAATTATCCTGGTCATCAATCCCAACCCTATTCGCTTTATGGGCTGCCAACCCCCGACCAACAATCGCAGTCACAGCCACCTTCGAACGATGCGCTGCGCGATCCTTTCTCTCTGGTATGAGACGCCCGTCAAAGTATCTTGATATATATCAGATCCCTAACCAAAGTCTTTTTAGAATACCTACAACCAATACTTCCCCGGATTTGATCCCTCTGTGCGACTCGATGGTTCTTCATCCTTTGTCCCGCCACCACATTCCCCGCCGGACTCTTTCACTAAAACCTCTGTTTCGAGCAACGACCCTCACACAAATACCAAGCTAGACCCATCATCTATAGATGGAGATGAAAACCCATATGCCGATCCTACTTTGGGTCGAAGCAGTAGCGAAGAAAAGGAGTCAATGACGCCAGCGCAAACAAAGCGTAAAGCGCAAAACCGAGCGGCGTATGTTATCCCCCTGGCGATATACTTCTAAAAACATACACCTACATTTTGCCTTTTGTGGAGTGATGATTTTCCTTTAATTACGTTCTGCTGACCATGTTTAACATATAGTCAACGTGCATTTCGCGAACGCAAGGAGCGCCATGTGAAGGACCTAGAAGACAAAGTCACCAGCCTTGAAGAATCATCTACATCTCTGCAAGCTGATAATGAGCGTTTAAAGCGCGAGCTCGCCAAATACGCAACTGAGAACGAGATTCTTCGGGCCACATCACATCCCCTAAATGGCAATAGTGGTACTCAGGCAAAGCAGGAGCCTGAACCTGCCGTTACAGGTCCTATGAAATACACGCCCACAGACTTCTATTCTCATCTCATTCCCGAGGGCTCATCGTGGGCTGCTCACCCGGGGTCGAAGCCGATTAGTCCTCAAAGTCCATTGCAACATCGTGTCACGGTATGTCAAAGTACTGGTGAAAAGCTTCTCGGCCCCGGTGCGACATGGGACTTCATTCAGAACCATGAACTTTTTAAACTTGGCCAAGTGGATGTTGGTATGGTTACAGAGAGACTCAAGGGCCTGGCTCAGTGTGATGGACAGGGTCCTGCTTTTAAAGAGGGGCAGGTCCGTCTGGCCATTGAACAGAGTGCGGAAGATAAAGATGAATTACTCTAGAGGAGTATATATGGCGATTGACTATGTGCCTTCAGGAGGAACGGGATAATATCTATGGTTTGGATTGTTTTTTTGTCGGGAGTCTTGCGGTTTGGCGCTGGAATATGGGATTTAGCGTGTTAGCGAAGGGTCTATGTGAACTTTTAGTTGGTATATCTAGGGATTCAATGATTTATTGACTGTCATCTCTGAGTCGATATTTATGTCATGCATCTCTATTTCAGGGATATTTTTCAGTTTAGTCGTGGTCAGTTGATCTCATCGATTTCTTCAACCTTCGAGATTGGATTCATGAGCTACGCTAAGTACTAACTAGCGGTACCGAAGTAGTACAGTGTGAAGGTGCCTCCAGGGCTACTACTACTACTACTAGCATCGGATTAGGTGGTATACCGCCACAATTTACTATTTGTGGAGGTTCAAAGTCTCTTGCTGGATAGGTAATGCACGAAGAATGACTGCATAGTAATTTGCCCAACGAAATTTGAATACAACTTGAATTCGAATATCATTCTAAGACTATTTCCTGTATTTTCATATAGTTCCTTTTAGAACCGTCCTCCTTTAAATCTCCAATATGAGGTTATTTACCGGATCAATTGCATAATATACAAAGCATCGCAGTCATGAAATATCTGGGTCGTGTTACGTTGAGAACTAGAGAGATATTAATCCCAGTCGTCATCATAGTCTTCAACGTTGAGTTCGTCATCGCCCGTCTTGCGGTAATCATCCATTGAGTCAGATCGCTTCTTAAGACGAACGTCACTCTCCTTCAGTGCACCGAGATCAATGAGCAGTTTCTCCAGATCCTCGACTTTAGTGCGAGGACCATTGAGTTCTCGAAGGGTAATCAACTGTCTCTTGATCTCGGTATCCTTGTAAACAAGGATAGTGGGAGTGTTTTTCTCTGGGTATCCCTCGATACACATGTCCGCGCGAATCTCACAGAACTTGATATCACCGAATTTGGCTGCCATTTGCCGCCACAATTCTGTCAATACTCGAGATTCAACATTGGCGCCTTGGGATGTGAGGTTGACTAGAACGAAGGCGTTGTTGGAAGCATCAGTTACCTCCCGAGCATAGTCAACTTTCTGAAGAGGGTAGACCTGGTTGAAAAGACTGGTCTGTTGGAGTGTGGAGAGTTCTGCGAGGCGTTTTTGACTATACGGTAAACAAGTTAGCTTAGCTCCTAGAAGCAAAGTTTTGGCTCTACCAAGGAGTTTCGGGTATGAGACTATTCTGCCAAGGGGAGATGTGTCATACCGATATTGTTGAAGAAAGTCCTCGTCTTCCTCATCCTCTAAAGCGTCCAACTCATCAATATCCTTATCCTCCAGGCGGTTCTCGTGTGCTTTGCGTGTAGCTTCAAGAAGAGCCTCTTGAATCAAGGGTTCCGGGTCTTTGGGCTTCTCTGGAATGATTCCATGCTGGCGAAGAATGTCGTTCCTGAGCAATTCAGAGAGATCAAGTCAGAGCCATGTTCGTGTATATATATATATGGCTAGCCCACTGGCGGGGAATGCATGCTTTCATGCAGTTGTTGGCGACTATACCATTCAGTGTCCTCGTTGGGGTTTACTTCAACCTGCATATTGGATCAGACTTGACAGTATATCGTAGCGAGAAACTCTCAAGAATAATGAATATGGGAGACTGGGGGAAAATAGAGAACGAGGTAGAGCGGAGCAATGCATGATGCCACCTGTTTGCAGTGTTTGACGGGAGGCGCCACAAGTGGCTGCCAAACACACGGAAGGCCACCTTCACTTAACTCCATAAACAGTTGGAGTTCGAGGTCGAGATTCATCACCACCTCTTCTCCACACCCCTTTTCTCCTTGCCTTTCTCGCCCTCATTTCTTGGGGGTTGACTATGCGCATGCAGTAGTTGGCCTACACCGCCCCGTCTACTGTTACTGTGTCCTCACTCCACACTCCAATTGAATCCACCCGAACCTAAGGAGATCGCGAACACAATCCGCTGGTGCAATCCCAGCACCTGGGCAAAATGAGCTATATGAAGAAAGATGAAGATGCGGATCAGGTCATGATCAGACTTGATCGGACCTCCGTATTCCAAGATGGTATGAATTCAAGCAACGACCTCCCCTCCACCCCCCTGGCGCTCCGATTCACAACCGCACCACACTTCCTCCCCATGTACTAACATCGGTCAATTCGTCTAGCTCGACTGTTCAACTCTTCCCCCATCTCTCCGCGAACATGCCGTACTCTATTGACCAAGATCGCGGTCCTCCTCTTCACTGGGGAGCAATTCCCAACGAACGAAGCCACCACCCTTTTCTTCGGCATCTCAAAGCTGTTCCAGAACAAGGATCCCTCGCTGCGACAGATGGTCTATCTGATTTTGAAGGAGCTTGCAGGCACTGCGGAGGATGTCATCATGTCTACCAGTATCATCATGAAGGATACTGCCGTCGGCAGCGATGTTCTTTACCGGGCCAATGCTATTCGGGCTCTGTGCCGTATTATCGATGGCTCTACCGTCCAGGGCATTGAGCGACTGATCAAGACCGCCATTGTCGACAAGACTCCCTCGGTTTCCTCTGCCGCCCTCGTTTCATCCTACCACCTCCTGCCTATTGCCCGTGATGTCGTCCGAAGATGGCAGAGTGAGACCCAAGAAGCTGCTTCCTCTTCAAAGCAGTCGACTGGTTTCCTAGGATTCTCGTCTGGTTCTCAGGCCCACGCCATTTCCCAGTCAAACTTCATGACCCAATACCATGCAATTGGTCTGCTGTATCAAATGCGCTCGCACGATCGCATGGCACTGGTGAAGATGGTCCAGCAATATGGTGCCGCAGGTGTGGTCAAGAGTCCTGCTGCTCTGGTCCTACTGGTGCGTCTGGCTGCCAAGCTGGCAGAGGAGGATCCTGGTCTGCGGAAGCCTATGATGCAGATGTTGGATGGCTGGCTCCGTCACAAGCACGAGATGGTCAACTTCGAAGCCGCAAAGGCCATCTGCGATCTGCGGGATGTTACCGACGCCGAGGCCTCCCAGGCTGTTCACGTTCTTCAGCTTTTCCTGTCTTCCCCGCGCTCCATCACGAAGTTCGCCGCCATTCGCATCTTGCACAACTTTGCTACTTTCAAGCCGCACGTCGTCAATGTTTGCAACCCCGATATTGAGTCACTCATCTCCAACTCCAACCGTTCTATTGCCACATTCGCCATTACAACCTTGCTCAAGACTGGTAACGAGGCTAGTGTCGATCGCCTGATGAAGCAAATCTCAGGCTTCATGGCAGATATCACCGATGAGTTCAAGATTACCATTGTCGAGGCCATCCGCACATTGTGTCTCAAGTTCCCCAGCAAGCAAGCTGGTATGCTTGTTTTCTTGAGTGGTATCTTGCGCGACGAAGGTGGCTACGAGTTCAAGCGCACCGTTGTGGAGAGCATGTTCGACCTGATCAAGTTCGTTCCCGAGAGCAAGGAAGAGGCTCTTGCTCACCTTTGCGAGTTTATCGAGGACTGCGAGTTCACCAAGCTGTCTGTCCGCGTTCTGCACTTGCTTGGTGTTGAGGGACCCAAAACCTCACACCCCACCAAGTATATCCGCTATATCTATAACCGTGTCGTGCTAGAGAACGCTATTGTGCGAGCCGCTGCCGTCACTGCCCTGGCTAAGTTTGGTGTTGGCCAGACTGACCCTGAGGTCAAGTCGAGTGTTCAAGTCCTTCTCACTCGTTGTCTCGACGATACTGATGATGAGGTTCGCGATCGTGCAGCCCTCAACCTGCGCTTGATGGGAGCGGATGATGCTATGGCTGGTCCGTTTATCAAGAATGGTAAGAAGATGAACACACTCCCTAGACTCAAACTTTTCACTAACCAATCCCCCAGACTCCATGTACTCCCTTTCTACCTTTGAGCACCAGCTTGTCATGTACGTGACTTCAAACGACAAGCAGACTTTTGCTGCCGCCTTTGATGTTTCTTCTGTTCCCGTCGTCAGCCAAGAGCAGGCTTTGGCCGAAGAGCGGACCAAGAAGCTCACCTCTGCCACACCCACCCTCAAGGCCCCGTCAACCGGCCCTACCAAGAGCAAGGCGAACGGTGCTGCCGAGGCAAACACTGCGGCTGCCACCCAGAAGTACGCCGAGCAGCTCATGCAGCACCCCGATATCAAGGAATACGGTGCCTTGCTCAAGTCCTCTGGTCCTGTCGAGCTTTCTGAGAGCGAGACTGAGTATGTTGTGACCGCCGTCAAGCACATTTTCAAGGAGAACATCGTTGTGCAATATGATATCAAAAACACCCTGCCCGATACTGTTCTCGAGAATGTGACTGTGATTGCGACACCGGAAGAGGAGGATATTCTGGAGGACGATTTCATCATCCCAGCCCCCAAGCTTTCGCCAAACGAGCCTGGTGTCGTCTACGTCGCTTTCAAGAAACTGGGTGGCGAACACAGCGTGCCGGTCACCTCCTTCACTAATAACCTCAAGTTCACCAGCAAGGAGATTGATCCTACCACTGGTGAGCCTGAAGATGAGGGCTATGATGACGAGTACCAGGTGGAAGACCTTGAGCTCTCTGGCAGCGACTACGTTATCCCTACGTTCGCTGGTAGCTTCGACCACGTCTGGGAACAGACTGGCGCTAATGGCGAGGAGGAGAGTGAGACCTTGCAATTGAGCAACATGAAGAGCATCGTCGGTATGTATTTGACTTTCCAAGTGTTGTATTTGATGAATCATACTAACAACCTTGTAGACGCTACGGAGCAACTAATCTGTGCCCTATCCCTTCAACCTCTCGAGGGAACCGATGTTGCCCTCAACAACAGCACGCATACCTTGAAGCTCTTCGGCAAGACCGTCTCCGGAGGCCGCGTGGCTTCTCTCGTCAAAATGGCTTTCTCTACCAAGAGCGGTATCACAACCAAGATCACTGTCCGGGCTGAAGAGGAGGGCGTTGCTGCTGCGGTGCTTGCATCTGTCACTTAATGTTTTTCCTTTTAAACTATTTCCCTTTCTCTTTTCTTCCTATCGATATCAAATTGTAGTAGACACGAGGAGTGTTCCGCATTCTTCTTCCACCCCTCCACCCCGATGTTCTTGTCCATTTCCAATCCGTGCTGCTGTTTCTTAAGCTTCCAGGGCGATGTTTTCCTAGTTATGACGAGTCCCATGATGGCCACTTTAAAAGCTTGGAGGACTTGTTTTGTCTGTTATCGAGCCGATTCTTCCTTCGTTTCTTTTGTTTTTCTCTGTTTCGGTGCCTACATAGACCGATGATGTGCATCAAAATGATTAGTTGATTTTTCATCCTTCCTGGTATACCCTCCTGGTATTAAAAATGCCCATCCCCTAAGCCTTGGACGAGCACTACTACACGGACACGCCTCTGCACTAGTAACTTTGGCAAAATACGTATAGTGTGTCTGATACTTAGTAAATTGCTGCGGCGACCAGTTAAATGATACAATTACAATAACCCCCATGAATATCTCCAGGGCTACTAATCATGTTTAAGATTTGGGAAATGAGAAAGAAAGTGTTCGAATTTAATAATATCCGTTATGAACATTGTTTCCGAATCGCAATCAGCGCAGGTAAACTAACATTTGCGTCATCACGGCCATCATCATGTTTGCAAGCTATGAAATGCTGCAAGGGTATCATTCAGTAGAAATGCTAACGCCGTACCGGAGACCATTCACCGGGAAGGTCTCTAATGCATCAATTGTCCCTGCCACCAACACTGAGCCCGAGCACATGCTTTAATTCAAAGTCAACAAGGTCGATGCCATGAAGGCTGCAACTTGTTGAATTGAGGTCGTCGTCGGGGAGGTGAAGCCAAATTTCGTCATCAATATCGTGCTGACGCTCTTTCAATACACCTCCTACAGACGGTGACACCACGAGACTCCATATATTGACGAAATGCGACTGTAATCCCTCAGAAATTTCATATGGAAAACGATCGTCCATCAAATCCAAGTCCTGGCCATGCCGTGCTGAGGTGATCTCCATTGCACGAACACCCGAAATAGGTCGTGGATAAACTCCCACAAAGCCAAAAAGGTATGCAGCAATGTGTGCGGGTATCTTCAGATAAAAAAGCTTCTCCATTATGAGGAGATAGTACCCTCCTAAACTTTGTCGTTCGGAATCCCATATGCTCTCATTATTCTGACCAATTATAAGTCTTCTAAGCCCTTGACGGAGTTGTTTATTGCTCAAGACAGTCCCTATAGTGTCAAACCCTTCTGCCAGGATACAGCGATCGATCGTCAAAGTTTCAAGATGGGGTGGCCAGCAGAATGACCACATCAGTGCTTCATCGATACGGCCTCCGATTTCCATTTCGGTCAATGAGGGCGGCCACTGCACTTTCTCGTCGGTATGCGTTAACTCCATGGAAGTAGGAAGACTGAGATATTCAAGACTTGAAATGCCACTAACGGCTTTTTTGAGTTTTGGGAAGCTCATCGAGCTTCCCATCACCAAGCTCAGGTCTAGAAACCGGAGATTTTGACACCTAGAAAGCGCTGCAAGACTGTTGATGCTAATCAAATATTCAGATCCGTCTTTATCAAAGATAGTGTAAACGGCAGACTTACGCAAAGGATACCCTGGGTGCCTTGAATTTTAGTAGATTCGAGCTAGTCGCCTTTAGTAGTCGTGATGTTTGGCTGGGAGAGCTGTGATGAACCAAGCCATGTAATAGAAGCTCCCTGACTAGAGAACCGAGGTCGACTTTTTGCTTTCTGGAACCGCTCTGAGGGGTGACTGTAGCAAGAAATTGACTGAATTTGTTTCCTCGGGCAAGCTGAGGGCTGCGGTACAGCAGCTCAATGCCAGCCGAGTACCATGCACGACCAACAAGACAAAAGCTGTACATATCCTTCTGACGAAGGAGGTACGCATCCTTCTGTTCCTTATCACTCAAATAGAGAGATTGGGCAATGGAAAGAAGTACCTCCACTGGGAGCTGAGGCGTTTTTTCATTGCTCATGCTGGGCGATGCTGGCTGCACTTTCATGGTGAGTAAGAGAGGAAGTGGGGGTCCGAAAAATGATGGGAACAAGGTAGAAATATCGGATTCTCTGCGAGTATATAATTGGATAGACCCTCAGGGATCAATTTGGATGGGCATGTTGTATCATTATCGTGATCTGTTCGATATGGGCAAGTAGATGAGTTGCATGAAAGAGCAAGATTGTTTAGTCGGGCGAATCGGAGAAAAGTGTGGGGCGGAAGTCGTTCCTCGGGGATGATATCACCCCCTCGTCCTGTCTCTCCCTGGCACGAATCCTTTCCTCTTAACTTCCTCCCTCTTCCCCAAATTGCCACTATAAACCCGGATAATAGACACATTTCGAATGATGTTACGGTCTTTAAACGTACTGCGGCGTGTGCCCGGTCAATACAATGCTGGTCGTCGAGCTATTCAAACCGCCAGCGCGTCTCGAGTCCCGAATTTCGCCTTTGCCTTTGAGTGAGTGATTATGATGTATGCACATGGCCAACCTATTACCTCTCCAATCTAACATTTATATTGTAGCATCGATGGAGTCCTACTAAGATCTTCGAAACCTATTCCTGGTGCTGCCGACTCATTATCTCTCCTTAAGAAGCAAGGCATTCCATTCATCTTGCTCACCAACGGCGGCGGAAAACACGAAACAGAACGCGTTGCGGAAATAAGCGAAAAGTTGAATGTGCCACTGGACCCGACAGATATTATTCAAAGTCATTCGCCTTTTGCAGAGCTGGTCAAAGGCCCCAACGAGTCGAGCGCGCTTGAGAACAAATGTGTTTTGGTAGCGGGAGGCGATGGTGATAATTGTCGACGAGTGGCGGAACAGTATGGTTTCAAAAATGTTATAACGCCGGGCGATATTCTTATGGCCAATCCCTCCATCTGGCCCTTCTCGAAGAATTTCTCTGATTACTATAAGACGTTCGCTCGGCCACTCCCTAAGCCTATAGACCCTACCAGCTCGGCCAAGGGTCTCAAGGTTGACGCTGTTTTTGTGTTCAATGACCCTCGTGATTGGGCACTAGACACACAAGTTATTATGGATCTCTTGCTCTCATCACAGGGTCATTTTGGGACACTATCGGACAAGAACGGTCGAACTGATCTACCCAACCACGGCTACCAGCAGGATGGACAGCCCCATCTATACTTCTCTAACCCAGATCTCTGGTGGGCGGCAGCCTATCCTTTGCCTCGTCTTGGTCAGGGCGGATTCCGAGAAGCTCTGGAGGGCGTCTGGGCTGCAACCACGGGTGGCCCCAGTAAGGGCATTGAGTTAAAGAAAACAGTGATTGGAAAACCATACCAGGGAACCTATGAATTTGCCGAGAGACAGCTGCTCCGAAACCGGTCCAGGGTATTTGGCGCGGATCTTCCACCATTGCAGCGAGTTTTCATGGTTGGAGACAACCCAGAATCGGATATTCGGGGCGCAAACTCGTATCGCAGTGGCTTTGGCAGCAGCTGGGAGTCTATCCTGGTCCGGACTGGTGTCTACAGTGGAGGTGACCCTGCATGGAAGCCCACAGTGGTTGCTGATGATGTACAAAATGCCGTCCAATGGGCGCTTAAGTCTTCAAAGTGGTGATTTCACGATAGACCTGGCTCTTTGCGCAAGATGGCAAGGCCTTTTCTCTGTGAAGAATCGAGCGGGAAGCTCCTCATAGCATAGTCTTTAGTCACCAGTCATTGTTAGCTACACTGTTAGATACGTTATTCTATACCTTACTTTATCACCATTGAGTTGACCAGTACCCCGTATACTTCGTGTTGCGGAGATCAGTACGGAGCAGTTATACTGGGGTATATTGGTATCCCAATACATTATCATCATGGATAAGAGCCAAGGCAGAGTTGAAGCCACGTTGTTTCTCAACGTATAGGGATATGCAATGTTATTTATATTTCTCTTGAATTCACGTAAGTTTGCCCAGGCATGCTCTCCAATAGTTTTCCCTTGTCCCTCAGGCACCAATATCGATATATGAGGTCATGTGACGATCACCCCTCTTAGGGCTTAGGGCAGTTTTGCACGGCGGGGTGACTCAAAGTGTCAACCGCATCAAGTCCCTCCATTCAAAGCGTATTATTAAGGTGAGACACTCCCAATTATACTAATCAGCAAAACTTGAATCTAACATCTTTCTCCAAAGCATAATGGCGGACTCCGAATTGCCCACTCGCCCTAAGCCCGAGGAGACTTCAGCGGCCAGCGCGCCCGCCGCGCCCGCAGAAGGCGACTCTAAGAGCGCCAGCAAGAATGCCGCGAAGAAGGCTGCTAAGGAGAAGGCTAAGGCCGAGAAGGCCGCTGCTCGTGCTGCCCAAGAGAAGGCCCAGGCTGCTGCTCAAGAAGCCAACGACACAGCCAAGCACCTTTACGGCCGGCTCCCCGAGACCGAAGACGTTAACCCCACCACCCGATTCAGCGACTTCACTGAGGAGGAGAAGGAGGTCACTGTTGTCGCCCGTGTCGATAATGCCCGTGTACAGAGTGCCAAGCTTGCTTTCCTGATGCTGCGCCAGCAAGGTCAGAAGATCCAGGCCGTTATCGCGGCTGCCGAGCCCATCTCTCGCCAGATGATCAAGTACACCGGTGGATTGAACGTCAACTCCATTGTCCAAGTTACCGGTCTGATCAAGAAGCCCGAAATTCCCATTTCCTCCGCCACCATTCAGAACCTTGAGATTCACATCCGTAAGGTGTATATGATCTCCGAGGCTGCGCAAATGCTGCCCATGCAGGTCAAGGATGCTGAACGCCCACCTCCCGTTGAGACCGCCGACGACGCTCCCCAGGTCGATTCTGAGGGCGCTCCCATCGTTACCCTCAAGACCCGTCTGGACAACCGTGTCCTTGACCTCCAAACCGAGACCAGCCAGGCCATCACCTGGATCTCCAGTGGTGTTGCCCAACTGTTCTCCGAGTACATGATCAAGAGCGGTTCCCGGTGGATCTTCACCCCCAAGCTGGTCGGTGCGGCCACCGAAGGTGGCAGCAACGTCTTCGAGGTCAAGTACTTCAAGCGCAATGGCTATCTGGCCCAGAGTCCTCAATTGTACAAGCAGATGTGTATTGCCGGTGATATGGAGAACGTTTTCGAGATTGCCCCAGTCTTCCGTGCGGAGGACAGTAACACCCACCGTCACTTGACCGAGGTGAGATGATTTTCTTGTCGGTTTGGCCCGCGGCGATTTTGCTAACAGACTTTAGTTTGCTGGTCTTGATTTCGAGAAGACCTTCGAGCACCACTACCACGAGGTCCTTGAATTCGCCGAGGACCTTCTGGTCTTCATTCTCTCTCAGCTCAAGGAGCGCTACGCTGCCCAGATCGCTACCATCCAAAAGTCATATCCCAAGGCTGGTGACTTCAAGCTGCCTAAGAACGGCAAGGCTCTGCGTCTGAACTATATGGATGGTGTTGCTCTGCTGAAGGAGGCTGGCGTTGATATGTCGGAACAAGAGCGATTCGAGAATGACTTCACCACTGCTATGGAGAAGCAACTTGGACAAATCATTCGCGACAAGTATGACACCGACTTCTACGTTCTGGACAAGTTCCCCATGGCTGTGCGTCCCTTCTACACCAAGGCCGACCCCAAGGATGCTCGCTTCTCCAACTCGTACGATTTCTTCATGCGCGGTGAGGAAATCATGTCGGGTGCCCAGCGTATTAACAACATCGAGGAGCTCGAGGCATCAATGCGCTCCAAGGGTCTGGACCCTACCCAGGAGGGCTTCGAGGACTACCTCAATGCTTTCCGCCAGGGCTGCCCACCTCACGCCGGTGGTGGTCTGGGTCTGAACCGTATCGTGATGTTCTTCCTGGGTCTGCCTAACGTGCGGTTGGCCTCGCTGTTCCCGCGTGACCCCCAGCGTCTCCGCCCATAAACGAACGTGTGGTTGAAGAGTTGACTTGTGTAGATAGACTAAGTATAGCGAAGAAAGACTCAAAAAATGAATTGCATGAACTGATAAGTCCAAATGTCAATTGCTTTTAAGTAGACGGAGCCAATACTAAAACTAAATTAATTTTCAAAAAGCAAAAAAAATTCACCCTTTCCATCCCACCGAAGTGGGAGGTCCAGGCTATAGAAAGTCTCGAAGATCTTTCTTGTGCCGTCCGCTGCTGTGGTCGCCATGACACACAGTTTTTCCTGTCGCCCCCCAGGCAGGCAGGTGCGTTGGGCACGTACACCGAGGTGCACATTTAGGACTCGCTTTAGTGCAGCAGTGGGATTAACCACTACGCCACTCACCCTAAATTCCAAAATCTTTGCCAATTTTGCTACATCTCGGAACCTCGCTGACGAAAGAAGTAGGTGGATCTCATGTGGAGATGCAGATTTTGCTTACTTAATATGTTCAAAAGTTCCCACTTTCACCATTGGACCATTTGACATGGTCTGTGGGTCTGTCAAACTTCATGGGGGTGCTAATTTCAACTTCATGTCTTTTGCCCGCTGTTGAGGTATGCTTCGTGAAGCTATTCACAAAAACCACGTGGCACCCTGGGTGCACCGGAACACCAACTCTGGAGGAGCACCCCATTTCATCTGGAAGGAATATCAGGTTGTTAAAGTTGTTGTCCTTGGTTTTTGGCGTTTTTTAGTTATTTCTTCAGATTTTTAGAGTCGCTAGATCGCAAGATACAATAGGTGGCTGAAAGGCCTGTCCGCCCGAAATATATCTTATACCTCCATCACTCCGATGAGTAGCACCATCGTTCAAGTCAGCCATGACCACCCCCATGCCTAATTATTGAGATTTTGACATTTTTGAATGTGCGAAAAGGCGATCTAAACTTAATTGAACCAAAAAATAGACTAGTCACTACTGAAATTTTCGAATTGCATCCAGATATCCCTTTTGACCCCCTTTGTTGACATCACGTCATGCCTGGATGAAGGCGCACTTCAGAAGGAAAGAGCGTGGAAAGTTTAATCTGAAGGTCTCGGGATCGAATCCAGATCAAAGGAATGATTTGGACTATTCACAGAATCTTGAAACCATCGCGAAAAGCATGCAAACGCTGAAGTTGAATATATTCAAAAAACCGAGGTGGCTATACTTACTCTTGGCGCCAAGAATGCGAGCTTCCAGGCTTATCGCAGATCTGCTGTAAAACGCTGATAAGCGCTGGGGCCGCCCGTCAGTGAGCCAAATGCAGCCCCAACTTTTTTTCTCCTGCAACGCCTCCAATGCCTGACAAGCGCAAAGCATCAATGTCGACCCCAACGTCCAAACGTCCTCGACTAAATGAGGATGAAGGCGACAAGACGGCTCACGAGCAGCCGCGCAGTCACCCCATATACGGCCAGAAAAACGCTTTTCCTGGCCTGGATGATGCCGGAGACGAGCTATTCTACGGCCCAGCAGATGATGGGATGGAGTATTTGCGGATGGTTAGGTGAGTCTTCACTTTTTACGGTCAATGCTAGATCGCGTGCTAAAGACCTTCATCCCTGCTCAGCCCTTCCCTACGTTTTTACTTCTCTGCGGACCGTCCTGACCTTAGAAAACACCTAGATCCGAAGCGAACGCGATGCCCTCGCTATTCATCGCCCAGAGCTCGAAAGTCGCTGCCACTGGACCAAATTTGGGCCCCCAAGTGAATTCAGATGAACCCGACCGGAAAAAAACATCCTTCACTCATGGCTTCTTCGAAGATGAAGCTTACATTGCCCCCGCAAAAACCGACGAGAAAACGGACGCTTTCCTTCAAAGTTTATACCCCGAAGCTCAGAACTCCTATTATGATCTTCTAAGATACCGGTTCTTACTCCTCAGATCAACATTAAAATGTACACCTCCTGCTGCGGTGATAGCTAGCCTTGACGACTCACACCCCATCAGTCTTCCACGAAAGAATGCGGCGGCGCGCAAGGAATGGCGACGATTGATTCTTGCTGTTGATCCTCAGATGGCTCAGCTTGCGTGTATGGACTTAGAGAGTGTTTTGGGCGTGCTGCAGATCCTAGCACGAGGACTATCGGATAATGTACGAAGTGGCGATGCCACAGGCATAAGAAGGCTGGGGGCCTGGGCCTGGAGTCTACTTGGAAAATGTCGCGAGATCGGAGAATTGTCTACAGAAGAGGTCGGAGAGATTCGTGACATTGGAAAAAGAGCCGCAAAGATCCTTGAAAAGGTTCGGGAGGCGGAAGACGTGGAAGTCGAGGCGGAAGAGGAGGCCGACGAAGAATCAAACGTCGAAGAGAATGGCCAGGATGAACCTGAAGAGCCAATAATCTCAGAAACTGAGACAAAGGCCGAGATATCGGAAACACCCGACATGGCGATGCCCGATGATGCCAACCAGCGAGATGAGCTGGCAGCGGCAAAGGAGAGGCTACAGGCCAGGCTACAAGATAATAGTCAGCATGGCATGTCAGATGATGCCTCGGATGACACAGAATTAGTGACACAAACTCGCGCTATGCTCGATATGATCATCACTGTGGTGGGCGAGTTCTTTGGACAGCGAGATCTCTTAGAAGCACGAGAGATTTGGACTGGTCTGGAAGGTTTGTGATTTGAAAACATATACCCCTATTTGTAAAATCTTTCAAGATCAATTGAATATCTATTAATATCTCCAAACCTCCTAAACAAGCCTCAGTGTTATACATACATATTATATCTGGTCACCAGCTAGTCATTGTAGATCATTTGTATACTTGAACGTGATGCGGCTAAGCCATTTCGGGTGCCTTGCGTCATGCGGAAGAGGATCGTTGAACTTCAGACAGCTCCTCTGCTTCGTCTTCCATTTTCACTCTACCAACCATGGCGCCAACAGTTGAGATCGCCATTCCCAATACCAGCCTCTCGCCGACATCCCCTCCTCATACAGTCTATCATATAACCCTCCGTCTTCCACTCCGTTCCTTCACCGTCTCCAAGCGCTACTCCGACTTCTCCGCTTTCCACGCCGACCTAATCACTCAAACCAATGCGCCACCACCAGTACCTCTGCCCTCGAAGGCCTGGTTCTCGAATACTGTTTCAAATGAGTCTTTCCGAGAAGATCGCCGTCGCGGGCTAGAAGAGTATCTCCAAGCAATCAATGAATCATCCGATGGCCGTTGGCGCAACTCCTCTGCCTGGCGTGCCTTTCTAAACCTCCCTACAGCTGCCGTTGCTTCATCCGGTGGCGCCAAAAATAACACATCTACCCGACTACATGCTGCGATCACAGATCCGGGATCGGCGTCCAACTCCCAAATCACAGACCCTACACTATGGCTCGACTATCACCGTGACATGAAATCCCATCTACACGACGCTCGCCTCCAACTCTCACGCCGTGACCAGGAAACAGTACCTTCGAAGCAACATGAGAGCTCCGCCCAGGCGAAGAGTAGTCTTGTGCGCGCGGGCACTATGATTGCTAACTTGGAAGAAGGTCTTAAGAGCCTCAGCAACCGCGGGTCCCAATCCACATCTAGTTTGGGAGAGGGAGAGCTGCGCCGTCGGAAGGATCTTCTTACCAATGCACGTAAGGAAAAAGATGGTCTGGAAGACCTGTTACAAGCCATGGCAAACAAAACTCGACTTGATAGCGCTGTCGCTGCGATGTCAGATAAAGATAAAGAAACGCTCTTTGGAAAACTAGATGGACCCAGCAATGGACGCAGAACACCTACTCGATCTAGCAGAGTACTTGGGAAAGAGACTGAGCGTACCCGCGAGCTTGATAACCAGGGCGTGTTGCAGCTGCAAAAGCAGACAATGCAGGATCAAGACCAGAGTGTGGAAGAATTGATGAAAATTATCATGAGGCAGAGAGAGTTGGGCCAGGCTATACATGAAGAGTTGGAAGTGCACAATGAGCTCTTGAGATTGGCGGACGAGGATACTGACCGGTTAGTCTTTCTGGAAACGAAAGCAATGAAACTAGTGATGCTAACTGTTGTCTAGGCTCAAGGCCAAAGTCGATGTTGGCAAGAAGCGTATCGGCAGGATTTCCTAAGTGTTCAATAGACGGTGCATCCATATCAGTCCATCTTGGCTACCAGCAGGGCGGACTTCAAGCGTTCATTAGCACTGATATCATGGTGCTATTCTTCTATTCTATTAGTTTACTATACCCAGCATGGGCGGAATTTAGATATGATTCGAATCTACAGAAATTACGAAAGCCGTCTGTGGTCATAATTCCATGAAATCTGTACTGTTTTCTATGAACAGTGACAAATGTGTAATCTCAATCTAGCTCATTGCTTGGGCACAGAGCCCTAACTGGAAGAGAGGAACTGAGAGACATTAGCATCTATCACCTTGCCATCAAAGTATCAGTATGCTTACCTCTTTTGCTTCTTCTTCTGTGGCCTCCGACCTGTCAGAGGTGACTTTGTCAATAAGACCGACCTTACTTCTTCGTAACAGCCACCACAGTTCCCTACGGTCACCACCCAGCTCCTCTGATAATATCTTCGACTTTAATGAACGAAGAAAATCGTTGTACAGAGCAGGTTCCTCGTAGTCAACAAGCTCATCACGCATGGTTCCCAGTGCTTCAACGACACGGCCATAGTTTGCGTCGCTGAGGCTGTTCTTGATTTGTGATTCGACGATAGCGCAGAGTTGTTTGACGGCACTGTGAATGGTTTCGATGTTCTCTGCACGAGATAACATCTGTTTGAACTCTGGAAGAGAATTCTCCGGCGATATGTTGGCGCGCTTTGGTTCTTGGTTGAGGAGAGCGTCCACGTCCAGACCAGAGAGGGGCTTCTCTGTTTCACGTTGTCTCTTACGCCCTTTGGCTTTTGGAGGAACTAATTATCATTACTTAGTATAGGGCTTGTTAGTTTGAAATGGATGGAAATACCTTTCTTGACCTCTGCCTTTGATATCAGTTTGTCGAGGAAGGGTGCTGAGCTTTTCACAAGTTCCTCATCTGGATGCTCGAACTTGGTCAAGATCTCCGGTGGATCAAGGATGGGTTCATTTGGATGCACTGCACGATATCGTACCGCTGACTCAATGCGATGCAATAGCGGAGAGAACGATTCATCGATGGGAAGTATATCATTTCTGGTTTGAATCCTCTTTATCAGTCTCATGCATAGGAAAGCCCCAAAGACGATACATACCCGGTTTCGTCCTTGTGATCCAGCTCCATACTATCGACGTAATTGTCCATCGCTTCTTGAAGGTCCTTATTCGGGAGATTCCGGTGTTCTGTGACAGTCTTTCCTGATACAGTGATCACCTTGTCCAGTGGTGGAAATTGATACGATCGAACATCCTCGGCGAAGGGGAGCTGTATCTCAATGAGACATTCATACTCCGCTTCAATCAAGGGTGCAAGCAGAACGACCATCGGCGGACGGTTCTCCTTGGTGACCATGCGACCAATAGCATAATAAGATGATGTGTGTAGGGCATGAGTCAAAGATGACAATGCCAAAGAGGCCTTTTCGTTCGCGCGCTCCGGAATTATGATGTTGGCATTAGACATGTGTAGATATCGATCATACTGAAAAATCATCAGGACAATCAGTACGGTTCAGGCCAGTCAAATCACAACAACTTACCTTTTCTTGGTGGACGAATCCAATGAGATCCAGACAAGCAAAGGTGTCTAATCTGGTAATATTTTCATCTATCTGGCTGATGTGAACAGCCGTCCGTCCATACTCGAAGCCCTTTGCGAGGTCATCACGCTCAATATCGACTTTACCGCCAGGTGCCGATGGGTCATTGACTTGATAGGTTCGTGACATTCTGACAGCAGTAAGAGCTTCGCCTTGATTTGGCTCTAAATCCTTCCTTTCCTCCCCTTCTGCATCACCGGAGCGAGCGACGAAAGAGCTGGCAGAGGGTGGGTGGGCGACATATGTTTTGAAATAGCGCTCGACTGGAATTTGTAATGCCGTTTCATATTTTCCAGGATCACCCAGCCGAAGCATACCTTTGAAAGATGGCATACTCTTGACATCTTTGATACGAGGCGTATCTAGTTCGGCGATAGCCTCTTCCAAAGTTCCACAGACCCCATTGCAGCCTTCAGCAAACCCTCGGAGTAAGTTTTCATTGAAAGCCTGTGAGTTTTGGTAGAAACAATAAGCAGCTGGGCCCAGTTGTTCGTATGGGTTGAGATTACCTTGTGAGAGTCTTTGTCCTCTTCTTTTACCCCGTACTCCGGATCATCGAAATCAACACCACTGGGTAACATTAGCATGATTCAAAGCCAAAAAGTAGAGGGAGTTCACCCACAGAATGACTAGCTCAATTCCATCTTCAACAATCTTCTTCTGGATTTCCTCGAGGCCGTCACCGCTCATTGGCCCAGTACCATTCGTGACAAGGACGATCTTCCGCTTATATTTAAGCGTTCTGGTAAATTCATTGATCATTGTAATAGCAACGACAATAGCAGAAATAGCTTTCTTCGTAGTTAGCAGGGCAATTCTCATCAAAGAGGGGTGCATATAGTGTACCATCGCCTCGATTTGTATTGCTAGGCTTGATAGCATCGCGCAGCTTTCGAATATCAGGCATCAAAACTCTGGTGGAAGGTCAGTCACATGCTGTGAGCTCGGAAGGAAGCCATACTGTCCGAGTTTTGAGAGAACTGAGATATTCGAGTTATGTGCATCTTCTCGCAGCTCATTTGAAGTGTCTTTTTTTATGGTTAGACAGGTCCAAATAGAAGAATAAGACACCTACCATTGGAACGCAAAGCAAGGACAGATAAAGTTGCCGTTTTCCGGGCAGTGCCGACCTAGAATCTGGTGAGTGATATTGAAACTATCAACAATTTGAAAAGCGCGTACTGTATGTGTGATCTTGTCCCAGACATATCGCATGGCCCACTCCAAATCTGTCACGGAGCGGCCATGATGGCACTCGCCCATGGACCTCCCTACATCGACGATGTAGACAGTTGCCTCTTTTTCAGCCATTGAACCTGATTACCTCGAGTGAGATGTAGATGTCAAAAAGCGAAATGAGAGAAACAAAAGGCTGTCGTTTTCTCCAGGCAGAGCCAGGCAGACGCGTGATATTTCCTTTTTCGTTTAGACTGGCGCGTGGGCACATGACATCACTTGATCAGGGCGTGCTTAATGGAAAGTGCGTGGCTCGAATGATATCTGTGCAAATTACATGCTGGAAATACGGAATTTCCACATATTTTACCGTGGGCTTATTGCCCGGCGATGGGCCCACTATCCGTGGGAAACCATCCCCACGCCCAACTCAAAGCTGTTTAAAGCTCGCCATCGACATCAACCTCTTCCTTTGTGCAATATTGAATGCGCCGAGGAATATTCCATCATGAATGATCCTCGCCCCTATCACATTCTTAGGTTCGTCTACGCCTACTCAAAATTCCATGTAACCGGAAAATTTCAAGTCAGAACAGCATATTGACACTTTTGCAGCTACGGAACCCTTTTGGGCTCCCAGTTCTTCCAAGTATGTTTAGATTAGGGATCTAATCCAAATCCCCTGCAATACTGCAATTCAAGAAAAGATTTAACGTCGTACTAGTCATTCGTTGGCGGAATCGTGGCTTTCCGCGCCCTGCCGCGGCCGCAGTTTGCAAGCCTGCAAACCGCAATCTTCCCCGTTTATTTCTCCATGCAGACAGCCCTTCCAGTCGTCGTGGCTCTGACAGCCAGCAGAGGTGGACAGGCACTTGGTCTCTCTGGTTTGGTGGCCCCTGAGAACCGCCTGAACACATTTTTGCCTATGGCTACTGTAGCTGTTACCGGTTTAATCAATATGTTTGTATTGCGCCCGCTGACTGTTAACATCATGCGGGAGCGTAAACACCAGGGTGAGTGTCTTTCTGTTTTCTTTCAAAAATTCTAGCAACGTGTTTCATAGGCCGTGATTGACATATATATGCAGAGACCCGTGATGGAAAGAGGAGCTACGACCCCGCTCCTCACTCCAAGGAGATGGTGGCCCTGAACAAGAGATTCGGGCGTCTGCATGGTATGTCTAGCTTGGTCAATATGGTCAGCTTCATTGCCACAGTATACTATGGTGCTGTCCTGAGCAAGAGACTGGAGTAAACCAGAGGCAGCTCGTTCTTGGAGAGATGGATTTGAATAAAAATTTACACTCGAGATGGTTTGCCACGTGAAAATATCTATTCTTGTATTCGATACTTGGTATATCCATGGATTATAGCAAATTGGGAATATAATCGAAGCTAGATACCAGTATCCGCTGTCCACTCAGATGAAAGTGCGCACTCGTGTTGATGATAGGAGTCACTATCAATTTGATGAATCAATTTGTCTATAGTCACGATAGCTCTTGGATGACCAATATCTGATTTCCATTGTATTTTCACTGCTATCACACGAGTTGAGCCACGTTGTACTATACTAGTACCAACAACCTCCCAATATAAGCGAGTTGCAGTACTCTGCATTTGACTACAATAGAAAGTCAGGCTTCTGTGCCATGTTGAAAGCTACGAATAGGAAAAGCGGATAGCTTGGGAGACAAGGTAATGAATGGACAGTAAGCCATAAGAAGCATCGTTATCGAATCAGAAGAGGGACGAGGGTAAAAAGAGACTGGGACTAAGCTTGCAGTCTGAGAACAAATATCACGATACAAGATCCGAGGATTCTCTCTCTTTGTTGCTCCAGAAAGCCGCAAAGGGCGAAGAGACATCATGGGAGCAAGCACAGATCCAAAAAGACATCGTCTACATGGGCACAGTATTGCCAATTTCTGCAAGATGCTGGGCACCCTGATAGAATTTTGGCAATGGTGTCAGCTTTCGTCGAAGAATCCAGACTTGGAAATGCCACCAAGCGTTCTTGAGCTGATATGAAGCATGCTTTCTTGTTGAAACAGAAAAGACTTGATCCAGTTCTTCTAATGTCAGAGCTAAATGAGAATAAATTAGCAAGGCTCAGACAGAAGTCCGCAGAGATAGATTCCTTAGTGCCTACCCTTGGTCTCAGGAACGAAGAGCAATACCAGTACCCAACCAATGATGCACCATGCCGCATACCAGCCAAAGGCTCCTTGGGGCTTGAATGCGGTCAAGAGATGAGGCCATGTGAAGGAGAGAATGAAATTGAAGCACCACGTTGTGGCTGTAGCCCATGACATGCCGACTTCACGAACATGTAGAGGGAAAGCCTCGGCAGAATATGTGAATGGGACGGGTCCTTCACCAGGAGAATAGAAGACCTCAAACAAATACATGCCAGTAGTTACCATTGCCACTCTCTTTTTGCTCTCTGGGTCATCGGTGTCGATCCAGAAGGAGAACCCGGACCAGAAAAGGAAGATAGCCAGGAAAGGGAAAGTGAAAAGAAGTAGGTTGCGGCGACCCCAAGTATCAATAGTAAAAACAGCCGGGAGCGCAAAGACCCAATTGAGGATACCAGTCCCCATGGATGCCAGAAGTGCATTCGACAATCCATATCCGGACTCCTGGAATATGGTGGTTGAGTAGTAGGCGATGACATTGACACCACAGAATTGTTGCATAAACATGACAATCCAGCTTGCCATAGTCGCACGACGATTACGTGGGATCGTAAAAAGCTCAATGAACATCGTGAAGAAATTCTTCCCTTTGTTGATTTTTCGTTCCAACTGCACACCGACGTAAGCGTAATATAGATCGCGAGCAGCTTGAATTTCGGTTGGACGCAGGATCTTGAAATTTTGATAAGCTTTCTGGATTTTGTCATGTTGGATCAACCACCTTGGAGATTCAGGGCAAACGTAGACCTGGGCGCAAACGACCAATGGAAGTACGACAGTTGACCCAAGCATCAGCCGCCAGTTCAAGTCATTGCCCACATTCATAAAGGCCACGCCCATAATATTTCCAAGCATGATACCAAATGCTGTCCACATCTGCCACATCATCACGAGAGCACCTCGAATTGGAGCAGGAGAGCACTCTGCCGCATAGACCGGGACCGTCGAAGATTTTGAGCCGATCCCCAGGCCGAGAACAAACCGAGCAATGAACAAATTAACCCATGAGTTACAGACGCCTTCCCAGATTGACGCAACGGCTGCAATGAAACAAGAAATAAATATGGTGCCTCGTCGAGCGAAGTATCGATTGAGTGGCTCAGTAAGCCAACAGCCGATGATGGCACAGGCTAAGTATGGAGCACCAACGACAAGTCCGGTAAGATTGTCACTATTCTCAATGCCAAGTCGCTATTTCATGCAAGGTCAATCGAATAATGTACCATTGAAGGTTGTATTGCTGAGAATCTTACCTTTAGGTAGATGGCTTGGGCTCCATTATTGACGGTCTCATCCATGCCTTGTACCGCAGCAGCGAGGGAGCACATAACTAAAGAGCAAATCAGAGAGAGATTAGTGTATATCCACCACTAAGCATTGAAGATGGAACATAGTGGATGTTGCAGATTCAGATGATTAACTTACTTGCTAGGAAATAAAGCTGCCAGGGCTGACTCCACTTATGCGTGTGCTCCCGCTCCAATGCTTCTCTTTCAACATCACTCAGTTCTGGAAGAGATGTAGCAGACTCAGGGGCTTGCGAAATAAGTGCGCCTTTCTTGAAAGTTTCCAGATCCGACATAAGATCCCATTCTTGACAGAACTCTTCAACTTGTTTGAAAAGCTGCTCGCGCGGGATTCCAGCCAAAGGGTTTTCGAAGACAGCATTCATATGATCCCGTCCACGATCTTCAAGGTCCGGTCCTGCATATTCTGTTTTTTCTTGATGAGCGTAAGATGGTGGGTTGTCATCTTTAATATCGGGCCCCTGGACCGGGTCCTTTATCTCCTCCTTCGCCATGTCAACTTATGTAGGATCCACAAGAATTAAAGACCTTGTGAGAAATTTGGCCCAATTTTAGCAAGGCCAACTTTGGAGAATGTGGGGGTAGTCCATGTATGCTGACAGAGGAAAAAGAAAGAAAAATGGAATCCTGGCAATGACAGCCTTTTATGCATTGACATCGTTCCTACTAGGTTTTACCCCCTCAATGCAGCTGTCAGACTATGAAGGGTTCCAGGATCCGAAAAGCCGAGTCAGGTTCTGCTTATTGTTCCTTTGGAGGGCCTCATTTCGGTATAGGCCACAAATGAAAGACGAGCCTTACGGGGATATATGTGACCATGTTCGGTATGACTCGACAGGCGTCTCTACCCTGCCCCATCCTAGCTCAGTCTTCTTTGAGCATCGTATATCCCGAGGGATCGCATTATAGAAGCATGATGAGCACAATCCTCTTCCTCAAGTCATCGGGCCATGCGGAGATACCTGTGGGGGTGGGTCGCTAGATGCCCCAGGGTGGATCACCACGCGAATCGACACCAATGCCATTAAGGATTCAGTGGAGCAACGGGAAGATTGGGTCAAGATATTGGATCTCAGACCAGGCAATGTGAACTTATTCCAAGGTAAGCAACCGCAAGCAATACTAAGCAGGGTTGGCAGATATCCAGGAAACGATCGTCGCTGGATGAGCCTATCATGCAAACCAACCAGGTCGATTACGTCACGTCTCTTTGCAGCAGCTCGTTACATTCGACAAGAAATTCGACTGGCAGTTTTCTGGCCCCAAGGATGATGATGTTCATTGATTAAGGATCAGCGCCACTGACGGAGAGGGCTGGTGCGTTAACTTCTCAAGTAGAAGAGGAACTTTCTTTGTGCGCGGAGAATAATTGGATCGGAATACGACAAGAACTTCGAATGGCGTTCGAAACTTTCGCCGAGAAACGCCTTCCGATCCTTAAATCTTCCCCCGCAGCAAGTTAATTCTCCACCTCCTACTACATACATAGTATAGACTGGACAGTTTCTGGCGGGTGGGGTTTTACAGTCTCGGCTGCCGCCGCTTTTATAATGGCGCTCAGGGTCAGGCTCAGTGATCATTCCAATTCGCTCAGTGAAGTGATCATGAGTGTTACTATGCTACACTGTTCGTGGTTCCGCAGCATATACGCTACTGAAAGCGATTGAGGTCTATGTTTAAAGCCCCTCATTTAATTTCGGTAGAAATAGCTAGGTTAATTTTGAGAGTACATCAGCCTAAATGGAACACTAAAAAAGAGCAAGTTCTATCGGCCATGAAGATTACTTGTAATAGGAACATGTTAATTGAAGGGAGCAAATACCTAATGCGTAGTGTAATATTCTTCTCAGTGGTTTTGATCTCCGAAATAGAAGCAGTAATATCCTACCAATTTATGAAGCCCCATATCCTTGATTTGTTCTTTTTGAGTACTTTGCCTGAAAATGTTCGGAATCTATATATGCATTTCTCTTATCTCGCGAACAGAAACACTCGTCCATCTTGGGAGAAGTTCAACTTCTTGAAATTGAATTTCGGTTGTTTTATTCAAAGATTGTTAGCTGACACAGATACTTAGAAGTTCAGTAAACAGATAACATGCAAGTATACGAAGGACCAGAAATTCCGAACTGGAATGATCCCATGGTCAGCTTGACTTCATATCATCATAAACTTGCATGCACGCTCAAAGATATAAAGGCTCTTTTAGCCTTGGATGCCAGTTAATGTGGTGTAGTCTACAAAAGGGCGGACTCGCCCCAAAGGTTGCAATACCCTTTTGCTTAATTTGTTAAAAATATCTTTTGCTGACTAGTCACTGTGCAAATGATCAAATGCCGATCATACACGACAATAGGGCACTATCTTAAAAGCAGAGGATTTGCTCAATCACGTATAACCCACACATAGAGCCCGCATGAATATCAGGACTATTGACGACTGAGTTATTTCCAGCTATGATTTATCGACTACTCAAGATATCGTTGCAACTCTATTCGAATAGAATAGCCCAGAGTAAAATACACAAAAGTTGCCAAAATTATACAATACTGTGCTCAATCAAACTATCAGCTGTATCCAGAATGCAATCTTCCACCGATCTAGGTACCCAACCGAGCACAGACTTCGCTTTGCCATTGTCAACCGCTTCACAACTCCAAGCTCGGCAACGATCCCACGGAGAGCTGGCCGGAACAAGGCGACCACACGAACAAAGCAAATTTGGCAATTCTTTGCGAGGTACATTTTGCGAGAGCGTCGGTCTTTTTGTCCGCAGAATATTTGCAATGTCAATCATTGCAACCGGGCCATTGTCACACGTACCGATGAATCTCTGTCCGTTGGCCTTCGAATTGGTCATGGCGCGGATATGCAAGTCAGCGAGGTCAAGAACATCGAAAACGCCGAAGGATATCTGCGGGCATCCTGGCATGTTTCCATTCATCATATTCTTGATAATCTTAATGGACGAGGAAAAGTTGGAGCTCATGACTGGCCCGAAAATTCCAGTTGGATTGATTACGGCCAACTCAAGGTTGCCACCTTCTTCTCTCCAGAACTTCCAGGCAGACTTCTCCGCCAGCGTTTTGCTTTTGTAATATGCCGGGACTGAAATTTTGCCATTCAATACTGACCAATATTTTTCAACAAACAGTGGTAATTGCTCGTGCCCGTAGCCAATTGCAGCGAAGGATGAAGTTATGACAACTCGTTTGAATTTTGAATCCCGCGCCACTCTCAGGACCCGGAGCGTTCCGTCTCATGCTGGTATACTCAAATCATCTTCATTTCGAGGAGTTGCGCTGGGAAAAGGCGACGCAACATGAGGTACAAACGAACATCCGACCATAGCTTCTGCCCAGCCATCATCTTTCGTCAAATCGGCCACAAAAATAGAGAGCCGGGGTTGGTCATATTCACCGTACCTTTGGATAGCATCTCGGACCTCCTTTTCACGGGTTGGTGATCTGATTGTAGTGTGCACGATAAAGCCAGTGCCGAGAGGCTGCAAAATGATATGCGAAGCAAAGAAACCTGATCCGCCCGTAACTAGAACGCACTGTGGCCCGCTGTTCGGGTCAATGTGATCCGCCATTGCTTGTAATCGATATTTTCGTCTGACTGAAGTGTTTGACTTTTAGAACAGTACCAGAAGCTCCTTTCAAATATCCTGCGGTCCTATCTATACTTAAATAGTCTGTTCCGAGTACATCAAACTCTTTTTCCCGGCGGTCACATTATTGTCCCGATCCACCGTGGATCCCAAAGTGAAATTTTTAACAAACCGAGTTCGAGAAAGTATTACATTAATACTTTAATGTACGATTTCGCTTGAAACCGAGGAAGCTGGATCAACAGAGTGATGATGAAAGTCTAGCCGGGTACAGATCCTGCAAAAATCGCTCACTATAAACGTCCGCGAATTATCTAGATTCAGCTTCGAGCAAGGGTTCCGAGAGCCTCCATCAATCTGATCACTATCAAGTTCCCGTGTCTCAGGTAAAGCAATATATATTTTCTTGACCTCTTTTCTCTGATATTTATACCACGCGTCAAAAGATCGATAATCCCAAATTATTGAAGAGATCTGCATTAGCGCAGAATGATCCGAAAACTCATTATTGTCATCTTGTATCTACCCCTGCCTGCGTGAATTTGTTATTCACATTTGAGGCTAGCTATGCATGGCCGTAGCGTGCTGTAAAACAATTTTCAGGTGCCAACTATGTATTCATGTCTAAAGCCACTGTACTTTATGTAATATCTCGTTATAGATACCCGCTAGTATAAAAATGGGGAAGTGGATACTACTGCAGAACGATGACTGTCAATTAACCATATGCGGAAATCTCAAAAACCTTATCTCCACTAAGACGATGCGTGTGTATCCAGCATCAGTCTCATAGCCTGTAGGTATTTTTATGTCAGCCCTGATAAAAATCACACAAAAAGGAACTGGATTTTCTTCATGATCTTATAAAAGGCTATGAAGCCCGGTCCCTGGGGAAGACCTTGCCATCTCCAAATCGCACCTCAATTCCCTTCTATTCCCCTTAGCCTTGTCAAGCTTTTCTCACGTTCCTACTGATGAGACTGCTAGCCCGATACCTCATCATTATTTATTACTCTTATAATCAATCACTATACTTGCCAAAAGACCAGTAGCGACTTTTAGTAGCTCCGAGACCATGACCCATCTAGCGCGACAAGAGGCATCTTCACGTCAGACTTCTCGAGAGGCTGAGGGCGACCGCTTCATTGGCCTCTTTGGAGCGGCAAGACGAGCACTGCAAAATCGTTTAAACCAAAGGAAATGCCGTAAGCTAGAAATTCGGTCTAGTTGAATAGGATATTTTAAGCCATTAACGTTGTCTCTCAGGGGAGAGGAAAAAGCAAATATTGGATAATGCAAACGAGAGACCCAACCGCAAATGGATCATATACACTGAACGAAAGCCTGTAGTCCCTTGGACAGAGAGCAGTAAATTTTGGCAATGTTCCGCTCGGGCCTAGAGCGGGACAATTCAATTCCAAAACAAGCGACGGCGTCTTACATTTCTGTCGCTTAGAACCTTCTGAACGGAACGAATTCATAGCTCGCTTGCGTGCCAAGTCCATTGGTGGAGCAGTAGGTCATTCCTTGAACCTGGAGCTACTTCTTTCCGTGAAGCAATACAACATTTTCACTGCGATGAGCACAAATGCTGCTTCGATTGGACTATCGATGGAATCTTTACGCCACGATATTCCCTCACCTTTCAATACCGATTTGCCGTGGTCTATGAACTTACCACCGATTCTTCGACCTACCGACCAACAAAAGCAGAGGGCGCACCATCCGTGGATTGATTTGTTTCCTGTTCCCTCTGTTAGAGATGCACTTTTAAGACACAACGGAAAATATGACGATGAAGAACTTTGCCATGATCTCTTTGGCTCCTGTGGAGACGATGAACGAGGTGTTGGCTTGCTTATTTGGGGGGAGGCCTGGGACCCTTCTGCCTATGAAATTTCCGAGAAAGTAGCTCGCAAATGGCTCTGGCTTCTCCATGATTGCTACGACGTCATTCACTCCAGTAATCATTGGCGCAAAAAAGAGGCGGGGCCCGTCCCCTCACCACGGACTGTGACAGTTGACCTTGGAAGATTTGTTCGAGTATTTTGTGACCCTATATATTGCGCCATGAAGCCCACCATTGGGGCTGGATGGTCCAGAGTCTCGCAACCTCCGTTTTAGAATAGATCGCAGCGATTGACTTCGCCTTAATGGTTCGAAGGAGTGCAGTGTCGCGGGCTGACTCGTGTCTTTCTATTTGCACAAGCATTTACAAAGCTGCAAGTGCACTCCATACATGGCAAGAAATAAGCGAAGATACATTTACTTCTGAAAGAGACAGCAATATATCGTGATAAAGCGTCTTGGTATATGTCTTCTGATCCAAAAAGATGGGTGGGACAAAATTCTACTACTACTGAGGCGATATGCCCGGTGCCCAGAACCGCAAGTTATGTGTAAAATGTCCATCACCAGAGCTATGACTTGAATTTTTATTGAGCGGCTCAAAAGTGATTAGATAGCATCCTATCTCACTTTTAAATGGGAAAATATCTTGGATACCTGTTGTGGGAAAGTATACTAAAGTACCTCGCTGTTAAACAGTACTTGATACATTCAATCTACCACCCCTATAGTATACAATGTTACCAGCGCTTTTGCGACGAGATCATCGTTCATATTGAGATAGGAAGGGAACGGATTTCTGGACTGTAAAAGAGTATTATACTGTAATTGTCAGCATTGTTCGGTGCAGAAACAGGATACCCGCAGTTTGAGAATAATGAGATTGCCGTGCCGCTGCATATTGGTCGTACAATTCAAACGCCGTTGCAAACCTGGCGCAGAATATGGTACAAAAGCCCCATCCAAACAGACAAAGCCTATTTCATTGTCTGAAATGTTCAAGTGTATCATGATCTGAGCAAAGATCGAAATATTGTTTTCTCTTTCAACAAAGATGTCTGTTAAAATAAACGGATGATATAAGAAGCCAACCCAATATCACTACCTGGGTATTAGATGTGATTATTCGGAGGTCAATCAACTTCTGGCACATCAAGCAATACTGTTTTCCCATCTTGCACGATGAAAGTTCTGTTACCTAGCATCGTCTTTCTGGGTTCAAGTCTGTGGGGTTACATTTATGGCGAGATACCATTCACAGGAATACGGTCTTCTAATTCTCTTGCCCAGCGCACGTTGAGTAGTCTTCAATTGGCTGGCTCAGCATATGCTCTCGGTGAAATTTTACTAGTCAATATGTCCTCGGACATCTTTCACATCCAAAAGCCACCGGAGCTGTTCCATTTTCACGAAGATACAGATGTTCTCGAGACGCAAGATATGAACAATGCTACCTTTGACATTCCCGAACCTCGCCTCCCCGATCCCTACCATTTCCCTTCGATACCCATTGATGACAGCCCGAGAATTGGACGAGAAAAATCGCTCGAGGGATCTTTGCTTGTCCTCCTAGTTGTGAATTGCGGTATGCTGGTCAAGCTAATTATGTACCGTCATGAGGATTGCGTCAATCTATCCAAAAGCCACGACGACCAGCGCGAATTCATTGATGGGATTCTGCGTCTTTACGCTGGTATATTGCCTACCGTAGGTACCCACGTCTTGCGCCTCTTGGATCAGAGGTTGGAAGCAATCGAGGGTTCGATCCAGAGACTCCATGTGAAGTTCGAAAAGTTTGATAGAAGTGTGCATGATTTGGAGATGCTCGCCAGCCTAGAGCACTTGGACGAGGCCATGGCCCGCTGGCAAGAGTTTCATGAAAGGCTCAGAGAGTTGCCCAGAGACACTTCTAATGTCCTCTCTATCATTTTGGGGGCGTTGGAGGCTTCTATCAACAATCCGGAGAGCTCTGAGACTGGCGATGATGTTGCGTAGGACCAGTAAGCCCAAGTACTAGTTCTCGAAGACGTCAAAGGAATGCACAAATGTATGCACTGAATGATATGGATTGGCCGGATCGAAGGATCAACGAGAGGCTTGATCACAGCATTTGGTTGATCGTAGGAGCATAATGCATTGTCAAAATTTATTATATGGCGACCCAATTAAAGAAGTTTCCTTCGTTATTCATTTCTCATAAGAAGTACTGGCAGTTGGTACCGTGTACGCAATTCAGCAAACAATACCATGGAAGTCATGATGATACTTGCTCCACAAGATATTTCCGGCAGGCCGTTTTCAACATAGCAATTCGTCGCTGTGTGTGAATGAAGACCTCCCGGTACATGTCCAAGCTTTGTTGCACCACTTCCTGGCGGGTTTTAGAGCCCGCGCAGATTTCAAGCATTCTCAGTTCCATCTCTTTTCGGAGAAACGGCTTGCTGAGAGAAATGCTGTTTGGGAGACCAGTCACAACATTATCATAGCCCTCTACAAGCGCAATGCCAAGACGAGTGGGAATGAGTTCTTCGACTTTGTTGCGACCACTGCCACGCTTATTCACAACCACGTATTCCCGTTCTTTGATTTTTGCAATGTGTTCGGCCATTGTTGCGTCGGTTCCGATACCATTAGCATCCATGAGTCCAATAAGCTCAGGTTCTGTCAGATAGCTCGGAGCTGTCGTCTTTCCCTCAAAAATATTGGCTTCTGTGGGCTCAAAAAGCTCTCCTCTCTCAAAATTGGGGAGCTGTTGGCTGCTCTCCCATTTATCATAGACGTAGACATCCAAATAGTTTCTTTCAAGAACTATCAAACCACTGGCATGGAAAATCTCTTCCCCATATAGAATTTCGATATCTGTGCCTTGGCCCTTTGCATTGTCGGAGCAGCAGGCGAGGAATCGGCGTGCCACGAATTCGTAGACTTTCTTCTCATTTTCGTTCAGATGAGACGGGTTCACCCAGCTCACTGGGTGAATCGGTGGATGCGCCTTGTCATTATGGTTTCCAGATCGTGGATTCGTGAACTTCCCATCTTCTATAAGTCTATATTGAGGTAAGTATCCCAAATGCCGCCTAGGAGATGAACTTTGTTGCAAGCACTTACTCTCTGGCATATACTCCCCACCGACTATCTGGATATTGTTTTTCCACAAGTTTCCTGAGATCAATTGCCTTGTCGAACTGGTCGGTTTCAGTACGTGGATAGCTAATGAAACCTTTGGTATATAGAGCTTCCGCAACCTATCAAATCGTAAGTAATCTTACACCGAGTCTAAGTAAGTAACGGGTAGCACTCACTTTCATAATAGTCTGGCTGTCTAGACGGAGAAATCGACTGCCCATCATTTGAAGATCCACGGTTGTCAAGGGTAATGGACGCCACTTGCTTTTTGGTTTTTGATTCACTTTCGTGACTTTTGCTTTTTTCGCCATCAGGCAGCGTTCCAGCATCATAACCACAGCTGCCCGGTCAAATAGGTGGACCCGTTTCCAGAGAAAGTTGACCTTTGTGCCTTCACGTTGGAGTATAACTTTAATGCCCCAGAAGGTCTCTGGTTTGAAGTTTTGCACCCTTAGGTAACGATCCACCACAAACCCTAGAGTGGGGAATTGACAGGACCCTGAAGATGGTCAGAAAAGAGAGACCGCGTTCATCATGACTTGTCGATCGTACCATAGCTAATGACCTTTTCTTTCAAAACCTCTGCCACGGCCTGGAGCTGAAGGGTCTGCAAGCGGGTGAAAGCAGCTCCGATGCGAAGATCAAGCTCGATTCTGGCTGCCACGGCATTTGCCTGGAATTCATCGAGGTCTATTGGTTCGCGAGCAGCTCGTAGAACATGCCTAAGTTCGAGGAGACATTGCTTAGTTTGACGGTCCTTTCCCACGGCTCCCTAGTTGACTTACGCTCTTTCTGTGTTGCTGAATCTAGCTCGTCTCACTTCAATTCGAGCATTGCCATTCTTCGCTTGCGTACGGACTTCCGTGCCTATATGCTCGCCCTCACGATCACAATCGGTCCAGATAAACAGAGCCTTGCTGTATTGCGCTTGGTTTCGAATATTTTCAGCAATGGGCAATTTATCCTTGGTCGATTCTTAGCAAGCATCGGGAGACTTGGTACATGCATGCATACCTTGTCGACCTCCTCTTTCACAGGGGCCTCGAAGAGGGAGCCAGGCGGGCAGGATTGCCAGCCCTTATACTGGCGTTCAAACTCAAGTCCAGTGAGGTGACCAATGACGCTCGTCATCGTCACAGAGCAATTTCCCCACGGGGCACCAAAATTGAACTCGAACTCATAGTTTTTCACATATTGGTTTCCGCGAATCGAATGCTGCATCCCTTCGTCAGCTGCTTGCTCATCGCGGTATTTGAAATAACACTTACCGTCTGAAAAGAGCCACCCGACATGTGTGTTGCTACGGCGCGGGCAATGGCGGGCTTCTCTGCCACGCAGAGGATCTTCCGTGCCATGGCAGCCCGGTGGTCACGATTTGACGATGAATATGCGAAGCGAAGGAAGCATTTGCAGACATCCTCGTCCCAACTGGGAAATACTTCGGTGGGGTCTCTGCCTTAAGGCTGCGATACGCCGTGTCGCGTCTGTCTTACATTACGATACAGCATATTATTTGCTGTCGGCTTACCAAGTCACCCATTAATACAGTACTACTCGTATGGATATTACATGAATAATCGCATCACATGATTCTTCTCGTCGACTATAAGAAACCGGCATTCTCTCTCTACTCTCCTCTCACCTCATTTTTATTAAATTCGCGAAAAAAGGGCTCGAGCCAAATTGCGGATTATCAATGACATTGAGACTACTAGATACGATGCACTTGAAGTGCAGCCATTCATTATCCAGCTAGATCCAGTTGGAGGATAATTGGCTGGAATCCGAACCTGGTTCGTGACCTTTACAGCAATTTAGCCTTGGAATTCCGTGATATTTCATGAAGTGATTGATATTGAAAATGCAGATGGGAATTACGAGTTTATATTGAGACCACTTCTCCATCATGCCAGCCACTAGAACGAAGAGAGCAAGAGCCGGAGCTTGTGCAACCTGCCGGTGAGTTTTCTACTGCGAACCAACTAGCTGTGCTCTAATATGTATCATTGTAGTGCTCGAAAAAGACGCTGCATCCCCTCAGGCTCTTTATCGGAAGGCTGTCAGCTCTGCCAATCCATTTCTAAACCATGTAGCCTTAACAGCAATGCCCCGCGGCCAATTGGGGCGATGACTTTTCCACAGAGTACAGCAGGCGAAGACGAGTTGAATGAAAAGCAAAGACATGGCGATTTAGACTCACCAGAGCTACTGGCTGACCTAGTCTGTCTCTATTTTCACTACATCCATAACGTGGCACATTCTCTCTTTCATGAGCCGAGTTTTATGGATCGTCTCAAGGATGGAAGTGCGTCCTTGATTCATGTCTACGCGATGTGTGCACTTGCTGCCCGGTAAACAAATCCCGATACAATCTCCCAAAATGACTCTTCTAGTGATTATTACTTATCACTGCCATCAGCTATTCCAATAGCCCAATAATTCGTGATGTCTCCCCGTACGCCCGAGGGGAGGTATATGCGAAGAAAGCGCTATGTTACTGTCATGGAAACATGATATTGCCAACTTTGGCGACAGTACAAGGATTTCTCTTGATCGGCTATTACTTTGGTGGTCAAGGCAATATACATGGGAAGTATATATATGTTGGAATGGCTCGTCTACATGCACAGCTCGTACCCCTCGAGAGTCTTACCGATATGATACTTCGCGAGGAACATCGCAGGACGTGGCTTTCAATACATATTGCCAGTCATTGGTCTGCCTCAGATATGGCTATGGAGCCTATCTCATTCTTTGACGAGCCATCATACCGTCCAAAAATTGACGACGCGGAGTTTCATACATCTAGGCTAGGTCTCTCCGAGGGTCCAGTGTCGCCTCCGCCTAAATATGGCATGTGGGCTCAAATGGCACAGACCCTGAATATTTACACCAAGATCAACATCTTAATACGACATCTTAGTCAAGGGTCCATCTCATTCCCTGAATATTGTGATGAGACCGACATCCTAGAACGCGATCTTGATCAGTGGGAAGAGCTGTTGCCTCCTGCCCTGGTCTACAGTTACGAAAATTTGATGCATATGGTCGAAAAGAATGTGGGGAAAATCTTTTTGTCGATGCATATTGGCTACTATCACTTTCGTCAAATGCTCTTGTTCCCTTTTTTGGATTCTCGACTTTCCCAGTCAGCCGCTCACAGTAGAGCAGTGAAGTGCAAAGAGAGCGCGAGCATGGTTTCAGATATCTTACGTGCTTCCGAGACAATACCCGGCTGTAAGATGCTGTATTTTATATATGGGCATATCGCGGTCGTCAGCTCAAGTGTCCAGCTTCATACTTTACTATTCAACAACAATCAGCTTGAACGCAATCTAGCTCGAGATGGTCTAATTTCCAACTTCCAACACCTTATGAGCTTGAAGTCTTACTGGCCAGTGGTCGATCATCATGTGCGCACTACCTAAGAGAAGCGTTTTGTATCCGATTATCATCGACTGACTTTGTATTGATCCAGGTCGCTCACTTGCGAATCTTTCAGAATTCTTGTCAAGATTCCTTAGAGAATCCTTTTGTCCTGGACAGCTGGATGGCGCGGTTCCTTACTGAACATACTTCGGCACTTTCGCAAAGGCAACTCAAAGATAGGACGTTCTCCTCTTTGGACGCGGGAACGTTGACCACAGATGCCATTAGTCCGGTTATTGGGGCCATATCTGCAGACAGCTCCAGCTCCCAGGGGATAGGTGCTTATGGTTCGAAAGCTGTTAACTTGAAGAACGCCGAGGATGGTGACATGGAATGCGATGACTTATCTCGGCTCATAGGTGACCAGAGTCTGAGTGGCGAAGCCATTGTTAATAGTGCTCTTAGTTGGCTTTTAGACGATCATATTGAAGATTACCAAGGGAAGGATCAATTTTTCTAATTCTCTTGTGGAAATAACATATTTCGAAAGGGCTTTTATCTAATATTACAGGTACCTACCTGTTGATGGAGGTGGAAGATGAAGATAAATGAGGCTACCTAGATGCCTACCTATATGGGTGCTCTGGATGACTAGGCTCTAACACTCAGCACCTATTTCATATCATTACCGAGCGATATGAACCAGCCTTGGAAAAGTTCCACTGCAATATGATAGCTACCTACGCAGCTCTTTCCACGTGAAAGGGTCCTGGAGGCTCTGATTCTGGAGACAACTTCACCTTTGGGGCCATGGAGTCCTCGATCTTGACGTCTTTGGGCAAGTCCGAGGCAAGAGTGTCTCCGAACAATTCAGCAATTTCTTCCAATGATTTTCCACCTGTTTCCGGAAGCAAGAAAAGATATACGAAGGCTGCGACAAAATTACTAGCAATGAAAAGCGAGTAATACCGCCAACCTACGTTCTCCAAGGCGGTTGGGGTGATTTGAGACAACACGATTGCCGCGACGGCTTTGGAGAAGACAGCTAGACCCATGCCTGTTGACCGAAGGAAGAAGGGAAATAGTTCGGAGGGAACAACCCAAATGGTGCCATTGAAGAAGACGGCATAGGCACAGGAGTACAAGAAGATCATGGCGATAGCAGCACGGGCACCACTTATATTCTCCGTACTTTCGCTCCCATAAAATGCAGACAGGGCCATACAAATCGCAATCATGACAGAAAGGACTATTGACCCAACCCATAATGTGCGAGTTCGTGGCCACTTATCGGCAGCAATGAAGAGATATATGACCTGGCCCAGCACTCCCATTATTCCGTATATTCCACTAATAAGAAGGGAGGTCTTTCCAGTAAATCCAACGGCCGCATAGAAACTACTTTGATAGTTCTGAATGACCGACGATCCACTGAATTGCCCCATAACAAGGATAAAACAGGCCATCAGGGTTCGGTGAAGGTATTGACGGGAAAGCAGTTTTGTTACCGCGGGCTTGAAAGATGTGACCTGGCTAGAGTCTGCGTGGATCTGGGCTCGGATTTGAGCTAGATCTTGCTCTACAATGTCATCATCGGAGCCCCCATGAATGAGCACCAAGACAGCATGTGCTTCCTGATAACGCTCTCTTTGTACCACTTCGGAGGTTGTCAGTAGCTGGCGCAGAAATAGAACACGATAAAGCAAATGTGCCAATTTACTTACACCATCTTGGACTATATGGAATGAAACAACATCCAACTGCCAAAGCGAGAGGTCCTGGGATTTGCATAGCCAATGGAATTCTCCACTGGGCATCGCCTTTTGCATAAGCGCCACCGTATCCGATCCAATTCGCAGTAAAAAAGCCAATGGCGATCATAAATCCCTGGAGGCCAACTATCATACCGCGTTGATCGGGAGGTGAGACCTCAGCAATGTAAATGGGCACAACAGTAAGCATGATACCACAGCCAACACCCGCAAAGAAGCGGCCTGCAATCATCATGCCGGCATTGATGGCAGCAGTCTGTAAAACACCTCCGATTATTGCTGGAAGATATATTAACTCACTATTCAAAATCAAATAGTCCTTCTCAAAGGCTGATGAGCAGTCATGGCATACATACCGATAACTGCGCTGATACATATCGTCCATCTCCGGCTCAATTTATTAGCCAAATATCCTGCCGCGAAGGTTCCGATGGCTTGTCCGACGTTGTATAAAGATACAATGGCACCTAGAGGAACTTAGTTACATGACTGGTCTCCATTTTGTAATGGACAGAAGAGTAAGTATGATAACGGACCTGTCAACGGTGCATTGTTTCCAGTAGGACCAAGCATGGCATATTTGAATGTGTCATGACCAAGGGTAGTTGCAATGATTCCTGTAAGCCTTCCTGTCAGTATCATCTGGTCCTCTCATTTTTTTTTTTTTGTTTATGTGTAAAGAAACGAGCTGTAGTTACCTGAATCCACGCCGTATACGAACCCTCCAAGAGCCACCACAAGCGAAACCAAGACAACAAACAAATTGGCCATCTAGAAACCTTTTTTATACACTGTAGATGGCTATGGGTGCTTTCTTCTGTGCAAATTCGAGTCTCGTGTGGCCTTGCTGGCTGGTTTTATACCATCTGCCCAGTCCAATAATACTTCTCTGGGAATCGGTCAACTTCCCCCGAGATTTACCCCAGCCATCCCATGAGTTTGGTCAATTACCCCAGAATATTGAAAGGCAGATCTTCCATTCCATTCATATCACATAAATTCTCTCCACATTTCGTCGAAGGTAAGTTTGTGGGGTAGTTCGGGGGCGGCGACTATCCAATCGCCGTACGAAAACGCCGCCTTTCTCCACTTCATCAAACCCTCCCCTCCGCGGCGGAGTCCATAGATTGCTCGCAATCTTCCAATCTTCGTGCCTGCATCAGATACCAGATGTATACTAATCCACCATGACTCGGGTCTTCGTGGCAATGCATACCGAGTGGGCTCTCTTCCATCATCTTAAATATGGCTAGACGGTCAGCCCTCTGCTGGATAATGTCTTCTCATTAAAACACTCTCATATTGCGCTCACAATGCCTTACATTGAGACGCCCACGGTTGAGCAGCATGCGACTGGTTTCGGCATTGGAATCCCTAGCCCGCGTATTTCTTGGCGATTCCTTACCGGCACTGACGACTCTTTCCTAAATTGGGAGCAGACTGCTTACGACTTACAAATTGTTCGTCCGGGCTATGAGCCACAGGAAGAAACCTTCCATATTGAAAGCAGTGACTCAGTGCTTGTCCCATGGCCGAGCAAACCACTGCAGTCAAGGGAAAGTGCTCGGATACGCGTTCGGGTCTATGGCACCAATGCGGCAAACGAAAAGGCTACAACCTCCGAATGGTCCCCTTGGAAGGATGTCGAGTGCGGATTGCTCGACCGCGGTGATTGGAAGTTTGACCCAATTTCGGCCCCTGGAGATCCACAGCCGGATACACCTCTACGACCCATTCGATTCCGGAAAGAATTCCAAATTCCTGCATCGTTTTCTATCCAGAAAGCCCGCTTGTTCATCACCAGCTTCGGCGTTTACCGTGCCTTTATCAACGGGAAACAGGTGGGCGACCAATGCCTTGCCCCAGGATGGACTAGTTACCAACATCGCTTGAACTATCAAATGTTTGACGTTGCACCTCTCCTAGACCCTAAAGGGCCTAATGCTATAGCGGTTGAGGTGGCCGAGGGCTGGTATGCTACACGGCTAGGGTTCCGTGGCGGGCGAAGGCAGCTTTATGGCAATCGGCTGGCAGTCTTAGCCCAACTTGAAATCAGTGAAGGATCTGAAAAGAATTTCTTTTCGATTGGAACTGATAACACATGGTTGTGCGCACCCAGTGCAATTCTCCGGAGCGAGCTCTATGATGGTGAGATTTATGATGCTCGCGTAGAAGACTTGGACTGGAGCGCTTCAGAGATCGATTTCAAGTCGACTCGGAATTTTGACTGGGTTCAGGTGGAGAAGCTTGACTCCCCGCAAGCTGAATTGATTGCCCCAGACGCTCCTCCTGTACGCATCACCGAGAAGATCCCCGCTGTTGCAGTTCAGCGCACACCTTCAGGGAAAACGGTAGTCGACTTTGGTCAGAATCTGGTAGGCCGTTTAAGTGTACGCTCTCTAAACCTGCCCTCCGGCTCTCGGGTGTCCTTTACGCACGCCGAGGTATTAGAGAACAACGAAATTGGTATTCGACCACTCCGGCATGCAAAGTGTACAGACGAAGTCATCTGTGATGGTCGTGAAATCCCAAATTGGTCACCACAATACACATTCCATGGCTTCCGATATGTTCAAGTTGACGGTTGGGACGAGGGACGGAATGGCCCGCTACTTGCGAGTCTCTCAGCACTCGTGATGCATACTGACATGACTCGCACTGGCTGGTTTTCTTGCTCTCATCCCATGGTGAACCAGCTACACACCAATGCCTTGTGGAGTATGCGCGGTAATTTCTTGTCAATACCTACTGACTGTCCCCAAAGAGACGAAAGACTAGGCTGGACTGGAGACATACAAATATTCTGCTCATCAGCAAACTTTTTGTATGACACTGCCGGAATGCTCGGCGGTTGGTTACAGGACGTGGCCGCTGAGCAGCTCAATGAAAATGATGGCTGCGTCCCTCCATTTGTGATTCCCAATGTTATCAGTCAAGAGTTGTGGCCGCATACACCTCAAGCTGTTTGGGACGATGTGGTTGTTTTGACTCCCTGGGATCTCTACTTGTCTTATAACGATGTTGAGATTCTCCAGCGACAGTACCCAAGCATGCTCGCCTGGATCGATCGGGGAATACGACGTGGATCTGATGGTCTCTGGGACCCTAATCTATGGCAACTAGGAGATTGGCTGGATCCAACGGCACCACCTATCGAACCAGGTGATGCACGTACAAACGGAACTCTTGTTGCAGACTCATATCTTGTCCATGTAACATCCGTTATGTCCCAGATTAGCGATATCCTGGGGCACAGCAAAGATTCAGAACGCTTCAAAACCGACCACGAGCGACTGAAATCAGTGTTTCAGGCCAAGTATATTGCAGCCTCTGGGTTGGTAGTCGGTGATACACAAACTGCACTGAGTCTCGCAATAGTGAATGACCTTCACTCCACAACTGAAGGGGCAATGGCAGCAGCATCCCGCCTAGTTCAGCTTGTGCGGCTTGGGAAATTTCGCGTCGCCACTGGATTTGCGGGAACTCCGGTCATTGCTCATGCACTTTCCAAAAGTGGATATTCTCAAATTGCTTATCGAATGTTGCTCGAGAAAAGTCGTCCATCATGGATGTACCCAATCACCATGGGCGCGACGACTATGTGGGAGCGATGGGATAGCATGCTACCAGACGGTACTATCAACCCAGGCGAGATGACCAGCTTCAATCATTATGCTCTGGGATCTATCATCAACTGGCTTCATACGAATATCGCTGGTTTGCGTCCTCTGTCAGCTGGTTGGAAACAAATCAAAGTGGCACCGATTCCCGGAGGTACAATACGCTCAGCCGAGGCGGCTTATGAAACTCGGTATGGGCGGCTAGAGTGCAGATGGTCCATTGAGAACGAAGATGGCGTTTTTGAAATGGATCTCTTGGTTCCTGCGAATAGTCGTGCGTTGGTAATATTGCCGACTCGAGAACTTTTGTCAAAGCATAAGACTGCTGCTATTGAGGACGGCACTTGGGTAGGCTCCGGACGTCACAAGTTCTCAACACCTTTTGATTGGAAGGAGTACTCAAGCGAGTGGCCTCCTAAGCCTCTGATTCCAATTATGAGACGGCCTGAGCCGGAACAAATTGCGTGAGCATTTTGTAGCACCTGCAGCGGGTGGTCAGGCTTCGTCGCAGATCGGACAAATGTCCACCCATATTTATTACCGTATCTCAGGCTCATATTGCAAATAAAGTAGTATCAAACCAATCAGTATCTCTCAGTATATTGAAAGTTTTATGCTGTTTTCCATTCCTCCTGCAATCCACTTGAGTGTTGTATCGCTCCGAACATGTAGATGATGTACTATGTAGATGTGTTTATATATTGATGCCTTAATGCCTTAAACTGTTAGCTCCGCCCGCCAAGACGCTAATCCCGATAAGGTAATCCAAACATAAACCTGCTGCACCTAGCAACCCACTTCTCTTCGTCTTCCTTCGAGCCCACGAACTCATATATTAGATCTGGGAAATGGCGTCTCTCCCAATTCCCCGTGTTGAATCCCTGGAGGAGGCTTCCTCCTTCAAACTCACCGTTCTCCCCTACTTGGCCCAGCTTCAGTACCTCCCCGCTAGCTTGCGCGAAGCTGGTGGCGATTTGGGTAGCTTGAAAGAGGTTTACCTTGCGACGAACCCCTTGGTCTCCGCGATTGCGCTCGGCTCAGTATTGGCTGCGATCTTCTTTTTGGCTGCTGAGATTAACCGCAACTATTCGCAGGTGGATCGCTTTTGGAGCATCCTGCCTGCTATTTACAATGTGCACTTCGCCGCTTGGGCTCGTCTGGCTGGGATTCGTACCCAGACTTTGGATACTATTGCTTTCGTCGCAATTCTGTGGAGTGTATGCGCCCATAATGAAAAATGCGTTACCGGCCAAAAGCTAACTTCGATCATCAACAGGCTCGGTTGACCTTCAACTACTGGCGCAAAGGCGGCTACCAAATCGGCTCCGAGGATTACCGCTGGCAAATCGTGCGCAGCAAAGTGAACAACGTGTTCTTGTTTACGATCTTCAATTTCGCGTTCATTGCCGTTGCCCAGTCGATTTTGCTACTCCTGATCACCTGCCCCAGCTATGTGTTTGTAGTCGTCGCAAACAGCCAGGGTACAGAAACTTTTGGCCTTCCTGATCTCGCCTTCTCCCGCGCGGCTCTCTTCTTTATCATCATTGAATTCTTTGCAGACCAGCAACAGTGGAACTTCCAGACCGCCAAGCAGCAGTACCAGAAGACCGCGCGTATTGCAGGCGACAACAAAGACCAATACTCTCCTGAGGATCTGGAGCGTGGATTTGTCGTCAGTGGACTCTGGTCATGGTCGCGCCACCCCAACTTCGTGGCTGAACAGGCTGTCTGGCTCACCCTCTACCTTTGGGCCTGCTACCGCACTGAGACTTACCTTCAATGGTCCGGACTCGGTATTGCGGGATATATCATTCTTTTCCAGGCCAGCACCCGCCTCACTGAGTGGATCACTGCTGGTAAGTATCCGGAATATCCGGAGTACCAGGCTCGCGTTGGCAGATTCCTGCCCCGTTTGTCTGCTGAGGCTCCAATTCCTAAGAAGATCAAGAAGACTGCTGCTTCATCCGGGGCTGAGCAAGGTGATAAGAAGAGCAACTAAATATGGGTTATACGTGATATTTTGATTTGGTTTCAGTCGAAATAACTTTGGGTGGACTTTTCTTTTTGCCAATCATCTATTGACATCTGCCAACTCGTTTAATTTACTCTGTCAACCTGCTTTGGGGGTTTTATGCCGGAAATACGTTGGTGATAAATATATACTTGAATTATAAAACGCGTCCTTCGATGCTTGCCCGTTCACGAGTACATGCGTTTCAATCTTCACATACCCGAGTAATGCTATTCACATGTATTAAATTGGATAGTTCTCTGCCACACTAGTGCAGTAACGTACTACGCCGAAAACCGGACGCTTCGTTCCGAGGTTGAAGCTATAGAGCACATTGCAAGCTATTTGTAACTAGATTTAGGAGTACTTAAGCTTTTCAAGCCTGAAAAGTAGGTATGAGTCCACATAAAGCCAATGATCCAAACTGTCGAAGCGTTTTTTGCTTTCATCCAGACTGCACAAGTCGAAGCACAGCAGGGGTTTCCGTCCACGAGTCTTGATATATATATTTTTCGTCCGTATTCTCCATACGCTTTGATATGCCGAATATTCTAGAAATCAACTTGAAGCACCCACTTCTAGGCGAGTGGTTCGAGTTTGAGTCCGAGGAGGCTCCATTGCTGGATGTACCTCTATAGGTTTGCCTACATCGATTCACGCGCAAGCTTTTAATCGAGAAATTTGGAAAGCGCCTATCAAGCTTCTTTTTCTTGTTCACGATGAATGGGGTCGACATGTTTGAGATATGAAGCACGATGGATATCCAAGCTCTTCAAGTTGGTTTCATTGGCATTTATATACAATTATTTAGACAAAATCGAAGTTAATAGCGTTGATCAACCATGCGTAGCAAGTATATGAAAGAAATTTGTAAGTCAAGGTCTTTCCCAGACTTGAATAGCTATGCGAATAACAAAGAGCATTCATGACACTTGAATAAACCATTCAACTCTGAATGCTCAATGTCTCAAGTCTAAGGGAAGCCCTGAATGGAAGAAGATTTGGAATGAATTTCCTACAATCTATTCAAGAAGCGCTCAGAAAAGATCAAACTAAAATATGCTTCAAAATTCTTCAAGTTATAGTACAAACTCCACGGTACGAAGTGACATCGACCCCTCAAATAGAGGCTTAAGGACACAAGAGATAGCTAAGACCTCTTCATATTTAGTGGCAACATGGTAGAAAGGAAGAAGGGAGTTATTCGTGGAGGAGAGACACAACAAAAGGTTGGAGGGGGGATTTGAAAGAAAAAAAAAGTGAACAATAGATAGGAAAGGGGATGCAAATCCATAAATACAAAATAAAGAAAACCAAGGACACAGTGATATCACACTCCCTGCAAGAATTGACTAAACAAGCCCGCGCAAAAATGCAGACAAATCACGAAATCATCCATCAAGTTTAGCCGCAAAATCATGACAAGGGAGTCTGATCACGGCCATCCTTGCCCGAGGTCTCCTCTGGGTTCTGAGTAGGCTCAGGAGGAGCAATGGTCTCGCCACCTTTACCATCAAAGTACTTGGCAAACTCGCCAGACTCGGGGAAGGGCCGCGGGCCAAGAAGACGGATCAGATCGTCACGACCAAGAACCTCCTTTGACAGAAGTTCTTCGGCAACGATACCAACCTCCTCCTTCTTTTCAGTCAGAAGAGTGTGGCATTGCTGGTAGGCCTCGTCGATAATGCGACGGACTTCAACGTCAATGTTGCGAGCAGTGTCTTCCGAGAAAGGCTTCTGAATCTGTTGACCATCTTCTTCGTAATGGATGAAACCAAGCTTCTTGGACATGCCAAATTTAGTCACCATAGCAGTGGCCATACGAGTAACCTTGTTGAAGTCATCGCTGGCGCCGCTAGTCACGGTATCAAAGTGAAGTTCTTCGCTGACACGGCCACCTAGAGTCATAGCCATGCGGTCCATAAGCTGGTTAGTGTTCATGAGGTAGGTATCACCGCCGGCAGGGAGGTACTGAGCATAGCCAAGGGCACCCTGTCCACGGGGGATGATAGAGACCTTGAGGAGCGGGTCGGCCCACTTGAAGTACCAACCACAGATAGCGTGGCCAGCCTCGTGGTAGGCGACGGTTCGCTTCTCATCGGGGGAAAGCACAAGAGACTTCTTCTCCAGGCCACCAATGACACGCTCAATGGCCTGCTCAAAGTGCTTCATGACGACTTTGTCGGCGTTCTCACGGGCAGCTGGAAGGGAAAAAAAATTAGAGTTCATTCGATCATTCAACACACACAATATAATGACTTACCAACAAGAGCAGCTTCGTTCACACAGTTGGCAATGTCGGCACCAGCAAATCCAGGGGTTAAAGCAGCAAGTCTGCCTTCGAGGTACTCCATGTTCTCATCGGTAACTATCTTCTTCAAGTGGACGCGGAAGATCTGTTTACGGCCGTCCATGGTGGGACGGTCGATACCAATGTGTCGATCGAAACGACCAGGGCGCATAAGGGCTTTGTCCAGAACATCGGGTCGGTTGGTACCGGCGAGAACGACGACTTGTTCAGAGGTATTGAAACCATCCATCTCAGTCAAGATTTGATTGAGAGTGCTCTCACGCTCATCGTTGCCACCACCGAAGTTCTGCTTGGCTCGAGACTTTCCAATAGCATCAATCTCATCAATGAAGATGATGCAAGGAGTGTTCTTACGGGCATTTGCGAACAGATCACGGACACGCGAGGGACCAACACCAACGAACATCTCAACGAATTCGGAACCACTGACACTGTAGAAAGGCACGCCAGATTCACCAGCGGTAGCCTTAGCAAGAAGGGTCTTACCAGTACCAGGTGGACCAGAGAGAATAGCACCACGGGGAATCTTAGCACCGAGCTTCTGGAATCGCTCCGGCTGCTGCAGGAAGCTAACGAACTCCATGATCTCAACCTTAGCCTCGTCCATTCCGGCGACATCAGCGAATTTGATTTTAATGTCAGTCTCATGGTTGAACTTCTTTGCACGACTCTTGCCAATGCCGAAGATTCCGCTTTGGCCGCCGCCACCACCACCGGCACGGCGTGAGACCCAGTAAATACCAGCAAACAGGAGCAGAGTAGGAGCGAAGGAAAGCAGAGCACTGCCCCAAGGAACCTCGTCAACGTAGGCAACGGGGATCCGCTCGCCATTAGGAATACCAAGTTCATATTGGGCTTGCTCCAGTTTCATTTCGAAACTTTCGACAGAACCAATGCTGAACAGAACATGCGATACGGGCTGACCGTTAGAGTCGGGATACGCTTGAGCCGAGGCCTCGCGGTTGAGATCGACCCGAACACGACTGCGGTTCAGGACGGTCAACTTCTCCACGAGACCCTTATCGAGGTAGTTGGAGCGGAATTCCTGCCAGGTGATCTCACGAGCTCCGCTGTCTCCAGGGAAGAAGCTGCGGTAGACGTAGTAGGTGACCAGTGCAGTAATCAAGAAAGAGGCGGGATCAAAACGGAATTCGAAGACCTTGCTACCAGGCGGAGGGAAGGGCTGTTCTCCTTTCTTCTGCTTCTTGCCTTGCTCCTTTTCCTGCTCCTTCTCCTTATTCTTCTGCTCCTCTGTCTTTTCCTCTTTTCCATCCTTTTCGTTCTCCTTCTCAGACTGCCGTTGATTCTTCATCTTTTGAAGATCCTCTGGGGGCATCTTCATGTCGCGGGCTACTTCTTCCCGGGCCATCTTGTCGGCATGCTCATTGGCATACTTGAACAGCCACCGCACCATTCGAAGGTAATCCATTAATGAGGCATTTTTGTAGTTGTTCATGAACTCCTTCAGTTCAGATGGCAGCCCATTTTTCATGAAGTGCTTTCGGACTTGTTGGGTAGACTCATGCTGCGAGGGTGGAATCCGCGATTCGATGTGCTTGATGAACTCATCCAGTTGCTGCTGTTCTTTCTCGGTCAACTTCGATTCGGACTTGTTCGGATCTTCATCCTTGCGGCCATCGTTCTCCGGACCATTCCCGCTGGACTGGGGATTCCGGGTCTTGTCGTCCGGGGGTGTCGGGCCACCGGGACCTTGTGTAGCGAAGGTTCGGATACGTTGCGATGTAATGAGGGACGAAAGCTTCGATTGAGGCAGTCGCACGGAGGACGGTCCAACGCGGCCGACGCACTCGGTGGCTCTCCTCGAGAATCGAGCAAGGTTGCCTGGCCGCCGTAAGAAGGTGGCCATGGTCGAGGAATAGGGAGCCCAAAGGGCCAAAAGGGCGGGAGGTAGGGGTGATCAATCGGTTTTGGTCGCAATAAACAACCTCGCGCAATGCATCGATGGAGTTGGAGATGCGGTGGGAAGCTCTCGCCAGCAGCCAGTTTCGGCGGGATCGGGTTTTCTGCCATTCCGAAGCTGAGTCATCGAACCCGGTCGAATCGGGTGGAGGGTGGATTTAACGGATTTACCCAGCAAGTACGGAGTACATAAACTGATACCTACAAATTCATGGATAGACTACGGGGTAATAAAAATATTGTACAATGCGAGAAGAAACACCACTCAGACTATAATTAATTTGAAGATATTTCAGTCTGTCCTCGGTTACTCAGAACTGGAGGAATGCGGGTTGTCAATATGTATGAAGAGGAGATAGTATGATTGGTAAATGGTATGGTATGATGAGAGGGGAGAACGCCGGATCCATGAGCCCAAAAAGAATCCAGATGAACTCCTTATTATCCTGCGCTCTTTGCGAACGCCATTATACATGAACAAACTAAGTGCCGGCCTATCATTTTGTTCTTCGTTTAGGATCATTGAGGGGGTTGACCCCCGCCGGCTCCAAAAACAGGGAAATTCGTAGACATATCTGCCCAGTCCCATTCGATCGTCATTGGCATTTGCCATAAGTCCTGGGGCACAAATGGTTGCTGGAATGACCCTATATTAGGGCTAGCTTCGAAGGGTGTATGTTCAGAGAAGGGGACGTTGCCGAATTGATCCGGGCTGAGCATATCTGGGAAGTCTTGACCAAGACCAGACATAGCATGAATATTACTTGGCAGATCGCTTGATAGGCCGGTATTTGGTGGAAGAGAAGAAGGGTCGTTGCCTACTTGCTTGACACGGTTGGGAGAAGCGGTAGGGTTGTTGGCAAACATGGATGGTGAGAAAGGAGCTGAGGTTGGAGGTGCTTGTTGCGTGGCCTTTCCAGGTGGAGGAGGGGATGCAGTATGTGTTTCGTTTGTTTCTCGCTGTGCTTGCTCGGATTCATCCGGCGCAGCCTTTCGCTTCTTGCGTGCATGTGATTCTCTCTCGGCCTTGTCGAGGACCACTTTGGCAATTCTTTCAAATTCACCACAGAGCCCAAGCATCCGTTTGATGCTTCCGTTTGATTCATCGGAAACCAAAGTAGACAGGAAATTGACGACTACATTCATCAATTTGATATCGGAACGAGCGCGAGCATCGCCAGGATTCTGAAGAATATTTGCAAAAAGGGTGACAAGTGCAGATACTGGATAGTAAAGAATCAACCTAATAAAAATGTAAGTTTGGCAAGGGATCATGGTGAAAAGCTATTTGGCACTTACCAGACACAAGCAAAGTCTCCCTGTGGGATATACTTGATCAGGTTGATTGATGCTCTGGCGGCTGTCACACAGAGCACCGCTGAAAGGAAGACTCTGGGATTCAAAGGTCGGGCATTCAAGCCTTGAATTGCATAGTTTGACAAACGGCTTGTCCAATACCCGTGGTGGACTGACATGCGGTGGATTGTAGTGAGACAGTTGTAGTATGAGAACTGGAGGACAACAACGTGGAGGAGGAGAGGGCCGTGGGTAACTTGGATTTCGTATTCAGGACGGAAGTCGATAGGAATGTTATCTTTCCAATCCTCCAGTTCCTTGTCGAGCTCACCGATAGTATTCAGCAGTTCGCCATCCGACTGTTTAGATGCCTTGGCTGAATAGAGCCTTTTGTAGACACTGCTTTCAATTGTGGCGAATTCACAAAGGGACCTAAAGAGGTTGAATTTGCCCTTCCCATCAGCTAATGGAACATTTCCAACATTGTCAGGTGGATCTTCGCTGGGAAGTTCAACATTCATGTCATCATCATCCTGCACCGGGGGTCGACCAGATCGAAGGCAAATACTGTTGAGCGGTTAGCATATGTAAACATTGTTCGATAATAGGCTGACAAACTCTTTGTCGAGGCAGTACGCTATCCAAAAGACTCTCTTTCGCTGCTCAATCTCCACTGGGTTGAGCCCAAAGCCGGAGCCACGCTTGTGCAGACCAATACTGTGGGACAGGCGAATTGCAGCAGCAACAAGGAAGAAAGCAGGTTGGGGATTAGGTGTACCCTGAAGAAACAGAGACTGCAAATTTGTTAGATATCTATGAGAAAAGAAAAAAAAACGCAATAATTTTTTTTTCAAAGAAAACTCACCATGCCCAGCAACGCCTGAACACTGAGAAGGTCCGTATTACGCATAGTCAACTCGGTCAAGACACCCATGGCATTTTTCAAATACAGCCACGCCTTCTTATCTTCCTCGTGGGGTACCAAATTGCTCATCACTCGAAGACGGTGCGAAATAGCAAGAACCACATTAATGCTAGCCCACCAGCCCGAACCCTCGTACGGATCGCGAGAATATTGCCGTTCCACCAGATGCATGAAAGTGGCTTCATGAAACAACGGGAACACACAGTTGAAATTTTCGAAGAAATCCTTGAAGAGGGAGAGAGCCTCCTCTTTCGGTGGAAGGGGCTTGAAAACTCGGCGAGCGAATATATCGCTGAAGATCTCCGGTTTCCAATACATCCATTTATTGTCATCGACAGAAGCCGAGGAGATCATGTCTTGAAATGAGGTGTCGCCAGTCTTTTCATTGACCCATTGAATTCCCTTCGGAGAGAAAATAGAAAAACCGGAAGAAGAGCCTATAGACCAGTTAATAAAAAGAAATGCGTCTCAATACGAACATCATATACCAATATATCTAGTCTCGCCACAGTTGTTGGTGACTAGAGAGCACATCATGTCCGACAAAGCCTCCACCTCAGTCTCCGACTCCTTGTGTGATTCTGGAGATGTAGCAGCTGTTCGCGGGCTCGAGCCTGATTCCATACGCGGCGTCGTATTGTGAGAACCGGGGGTGGTTTGGAGGTTGGCATTCGGGGCAGCAAATTTATTTGCATTTCTTGCGGCGTTCAAGGCGTTCGTCCGGTCTGCGAGCCGTTTTTCGAGTGTCCCAAGATCCGTTTTACCATTGTCATCTTCCGAGAGAAGCCCTGACAATCGCAAAAGAGATTCCATACGACCTAGGCGATTCTCCAAACCTTCGATATATTTGGCGCTGCATCACCCATTAGAACCTTCCAATTCCAGGTGTAAAATCTCGTTTCGAATAGGTTGACATACCCTTTGGGAGGATTCCGTTTCTTCTCAACCTGCGTAAAGACACAGTCTGTCTTGTAATTGCTGCAGTGCGAACACTTGGGCATCTTGCCGTCGCACTTGATCTTCTTTTTCCGGCACATGTCGCATGCCTATAAGCAAATTAAATTAACATGGGTCTGTGAGGACAAAAGCTTCGGCAGAACATATACCTACTCTGGCAATTCGACGTCGTTTCGCATCGTTGGTCTCATCCCCCGCGGCCAACGAATCGTCGGCATACATGGACCCCGCAGACATACCAGCCATATGCGAGCCATCTTGAGGGTAGCCAGTAAATAGGTGTGGTTCCTGATTCATCATCATGTCAAACCCGAGTCCATCACCATCCCCCAGACCGTCCATCTTGAAAGATTGGTCTTCAATTATGCTTTTAAGCTTGCCACTTTTTCGCGTGATGGGACTTGCGCGGAGTGGAGTCGACAGAAGGAGAGCGGTGTTAAGTAAGAAGCTGCGGGGCTATCATGCGTCTCGGAGACGCGCTTTTTCCGGCGCTTCCCTTTGGAGAGCGAGTGGGTGAAGAGGGGGACCTCAGTATCTTTAGTATCTTCAGGGGGTGAGGGAGTGTTCGATGGCGGCTCGAAATGGATGACGCAAAGTATCAGCGAGGCGAAAAAAAGGTCGTTTTTGAATCGGCAGAGGATTGTGACTAAGAAACGTTTTGGCTGAGTCAACCCAGTTGGAGAATATCTAAGTACAGAATAGCGTCGGGGCCTTATTGTAGGAGGAGTAGGACTAAGGAGTTTAATCTGAATTGAATTGAATCTTCACAAGATAATACCTGCTGCCTTAGCTCAAGAATCGGAATGGCCTAACCCCGGGACCCGAAGCCAAGGGATGATCGTGGCTGGTGCGGAAGCGATGAACTCCGTCCTTTTGGTCCGTCCATTATCAATCAACGGGCGGTTCCATATTAAATCATTCTTTCGGATGGAATGGAAAAAGTGCGCCGAATCTCTTCGTTTTGATCTACTCGGGATCTTCCTTTTACTACCCGAGTAAGGCTTTTTCCTCCGTCCACCGTTACTTTCGACAGGAGGAAGATGTTCAGTGTGTAGTTTCCCCTGTTGTGGGGTAAATTGTTGGACGACTTGTACTGCATGTACTGTGTCATTACTCGCAAGATTTACAACTGCAAAGTGTCAACCGACGCCAGTCGTTCTGCTGAATTAAGGAATAGATCGGCGGTCTGGTGATCGAATCTTTTCAACGTCTACAACAGTATGTACCCGGCAACGCCAACAAACGAGGAATTGAGGTGAAAGTGTAGTGGAAATATTGGATCGCAAATCAAGAGATTAATAGAATAAAAATACATTCGGTGAGGAGAGGAGTGGCGATCTCGTATGAGTATATGACAAATGTACATAAAATACAGGAACGATTGTGGGAAGAAAATGATCCATTTCACCCAACAATCTAGGAAATATCAACCAAACGCCACGCTATGCACCCAGGATTCACACAGCCAAGATCTTTTTTGAGGCTCAATCAGAGCCGGAGCCGCGGCGGTGGAGGCCCCGAATTCTGTAGAAATGCCCAAGCATGACCGGTAGAAGGGAACTATATTGAAAACGACCAAAACCCGGGTGGTCGTCAGCTAAACATGCTTCTCGAGGAATTCCTTGGCTTCGTTGATCTTCGTAGCCAGGTACGGGCTGCCGCCACGATCGGGGTGGTTGAGCAGCATCAGCTGACGGTGCTTCTTGGTGACCTTGTCCTTGGTCAATCGGCGCTCACTATTGGCAAAGAAAATTCAATTGTTAGAACCGGTTTCATATAAAACTAACGTGAATTCAGTCGAGGAGGAACGTACGGAAGCTCGAGGATCAGGGAGGCCTCCCGGCGGTTCATGCGCGGCTCGAATCCTCTGTAACATGAGTTAGCGAGCAGATCTCAATATATCCGATTAATTCATAGCCATCAAACGAACCCTTTGAAGAAGGCCTTGCCAGCAGCGTTGACGCCACCCTGAGAACGGCGGTAGGCGACCAGACCAGCGCGGCCCTGAGAGGGAAACAGTCAGTTTGGAATCACATAAAAGTCCGGGAATGGACTCACCAAGAAGGCAGCGGTGGCGACACCGAGACCAACAGCAAGAGTAGATGCCATTTGGAATGAATAAATCAAAGGGATTCAGGCGAACCTAAGATGAGTCTGTTTCTCGGAGGAAGGCAGAAAGTCCAAAGGTTTGGGTTCGCGGCGGGAAAAGTCAGCGAGTCGCCCAATTGGGTTTAGCGCCCCTCCTCCACGCTCTTCCAAAAAAAAAAAAACTTTTGGGGAAGACAAACGAAGTCCAGAACAATCATCTCCCAGCAACCATGCGGTAAGTCTATCACATCAGATACTTAATACCATCTCCGAATGAATACTTATGATTATTTTCTAGCGTGGAGACTTGCCACTTTTGTTCCCGCCCCGCGTTCCCGGGCAAGGGAATCACATTCGTCCGCAACGATGCTCGACAATTCCGCTTCTGTCGGTCAAAGTGCCACAAGAACTTCAAGATGAAGCGCCAGCCACGCAAGTTGAAGTGGACCAAGAGCCACCGTGCCGCCCGCGGCAAGGAAATGATTGTCGACTCGTCTCTCGTCCTCTCACAGTTCGCCAAGAAGCGCAACGTCCCCGTCAAGTACGACCGCAACTTGGTTGCCGCCACCGTCCAGGCTATGCAGCGCGTGGAGGAGATCCGACAACGCCGCGAGCGTGTCTTCACCAAGCGCCGTCTCGCTGGCAAGATTGCTCGCGACCGCCAGCGCGAGGAGGATCGCAAGGTTGTTGCTCAGGGCGAGCATCTCATTCGCAAGGAGCTGCGCGAGCAGGCCGAGGGACGACCTCTGGAGCTCGACCAAAACAAGGCTGCCAACAGAGTCCACGGCGAGGAGCGACTGCGGCAAAAGAAGAAGACTCGTGTTCTGGTGGATGGTGGAGTCGAGGAAGAGATGGATATGGATTAAGGGTATTATTACTTCTTCCATTTCTGCTTTTGCCTTGGGAAATCTCTTTTGTTCCATTTTCATATATCTTTTGTTTCTTTTCTTCGATCTCTACGACACGATTACTGGAGTTGGGCTTGCATTGTCATTGTTATCACGGTGTTCTTACCCCTATGGTACCTTAAAAAGCAATCGATATCACCTGCTTTACCTTCTAGCAGCAGTAGCATGATACCAGAGACAATTCCCATCTAGGACATAATATCAGCAAAATTAGATCACTCAAACAGGCAGACACAGACAGGCTGGTAGTGAGATCAGCTGACTAGTCTCAATAATTGTAGAACGCCATTTCTCTCTTCCTCTCCGTCCTTTCTCTTCAACAGCATTCACTGTCATATCTAGCGATACTACCCATCAATCATATTGACCCAGTTCCAGCAATGGCTGAGAACATCCGAAGCTAGCCCACCAAGCTTCATCAAACAGCAAGTTCACCTTGAGATGTTGAATGAAAATACTTCTGACATTATACTCAAGAATGCTTCCACTCTACCATGGACCTACTATCAAAATCAGAATCAAGACGGATAATACCGAAATCACGATTTCAAGGAACTTACTATGCTCGGCATCGCCAGTCTTTACAAAGATGTTCAATAATGGTCATTTCAAAGAGTCACAGGAGCATGTACTCGACCTAGAAGAGATGGACGGCGTCATCTCAAGTCGTGCTCTCGATGCTTTTCTTCAATGGCTATACCGAGGCACCATCAACTTCGATATCAAGAGCACAGAGGAGAAAATCTCTGCCACCATGGAGCTTGTCAGGTTTGCAGATATGTACGAAGTCAATGGACTGGAGGCCAAAATGGCAAGATACATCAAAGAAGTACTCGCTTCTGCCAAACCTCCATGAGAACTACGGTCTTAATCAAAATACTTACTTTCTCAAGTCCGATCACGTCATCTCAGCATTGAATCTGCCCCGTAGCCATGCTGTACGACGCCTTCTAGCTGCTGCTTCCGTTGAAGGGTACCTAAAAGGCGGCAAATACAAATTTGCTGACCTGGCTCAAGATTACACTTTGTACGGTGCTGATCTCCTCCAAGAGGTACCGTTAGCACTGCGCAAGCTGCAGCGAAAAGATGTATCTTGGGGAAACCCATCCACGGAAAAAAAAATTCTGCGTACCTTCAAAATAAATGACCGATTTTGTGAAGAGCTTAATGTCCACTTCGGTCAGTTTTAGGGGGCCGATTTTCGCTCGTCTAGTCTGGATTCAATGATATCAATGATAAGTTGTTTTTCTCAAGCGAAACTATCCCAAAATTGTATCTAATACTCATGAGAATTTTCCAATCCAACCTTCATTTCCACATAAATATACTAGATAGTATTGAATTAGATAGTTATGAAGGTGAATCGCCGAGGTAAATTACCTAGCCACATTACTATAGGTTGGTTGTACCCAAGGATCCCCCAGCTTCCTCAGAATCAATTCCTGTCGCATTCATTGAATCTGAAAATGTCCTGAAAGTGTGCTATTGCTATAGGCTTGACCGATATCACGAAACTTCACTCAAACAATAAGCCAGATAGGTACCAAGTGACATACCGGGATAGCCATTTAGGAAGTTTTATCATACTATAATTCTTCCGTAGTACGGCCAATAGACAGTCAATAACCTCTACTAGAGAATGAGCAGGTACTACCTGCTCATTCAAGTTCTGCGGGTCCCCACATCTTTGATAACTGTCGTAAATTTTTCAGAAATTATATCCTTTGAGATTATCCTTCTAATTTGGGCCAATTTATATGATTGACCTCCAAAGGTGTGGGATCTAGATACGTATACTCGTCCCGTTACGCCCCTTCAAAGACCCGTACAACAGTGTCATGGGTTATTTCGTTGAAAGTACACTTCCCAGAGGTGCGCTGGGAAGTTGTGAGAAAAGACCAGATTCTAAAGCTTCGACCTCAAGTGCTTTCGATGGATTTCTATGTTCAAGTATAAGACACGAAATCAGGTTGGTTTCCCCCCCCCAAGTCAACCTCAAATCGAGCCTCTCGTCCATCGTAGCAGGATGTAGGGGGTCAATTGGGCATACATTTGAGATACCACTGAATCATGGAAAAGAAGAAGGGGTTCTGCATGTTCTAGATATTACGGCCGATGTGCCACGTTCCATGCTTGCTGCATTGTCAACTGGACTAAAGCGTTCACATTCAAAGAATTCATCCGAGACAGGTATTTTCCAATATCGTTACAAGACAGGTCCTTAGCGGAACATCTGAAACCATCGTACTACGCAAAAAGGAAAGGACGTATCTAGTTAATGGTTTATATTCATTGTGTGCTCGTCCGTAGGTTCATTGAATACACATGGGAGAGTGAGAGAGCGTCAGGGATAGGAAACGGAGAGAAGAGAGCGGAAGATAACACATGGGATATTCGGATTTCAATACGAGTATGGTGTATATGTGCGATGCGGAAGCAGGAAAAGAAAAGAAAAGTGCACGAAAACACAAGAAACGATGAATAGGTATGGGATATGAGTGATGATGAATATGCGCCGGTCAATTAAGACCATTTATGAGGTTTCCAAAACAAAAGAAAAACTAGCAGAAGCGTCAAAAAGTGCAAAAAAGGAAAAAGGAAAAAGGAAAGAAAACAGATAGGACCAAGGAGACATGATACATGGGATCCCCATCAATTGTAAAAAGGTCCCGAAAACACGTCTTGCGAGAAAGAAAACTCGTGACCAAGTCATGAGAAAATCAGTGAACTCGGTCTAGAGCGCGTTCCTGCATTATGCAAGCGTGTAGATAAAAACATGTGGACAAGAAGGTTCCCAGTGAAAAAAGAAAATAAGAACGCTCAAGCTCGTACATTTCGTTATGATGAGAGTATCCGCTGTGCACAAAAAGCCACAGCGGAACTCGGCGGCCATCGGGCAGAATGTCGAGATTACTCTTCCATCTGACCGAAGACACCGTCGTCATCGTCATCGGTGGCAGCACGGCGGCTGCCGAAATCCACGTCTGCGTTTCGACGGTGTCGTGGTTCACTTGCCTTGGTGTCACCAGTTCGCACCCCCCGTTCATCGGAGACCTTGTAGGACAGAGATGGGTTAAGGGAAGCAGAAAGGAACAACTCGGCATTGGAGTCACGGCGGAGAGCATCATCGATAGGACCCGAGTGGCCCAAACTAAAACCCTGGTTGCTTGGGTGGCTGCACGAGTCGAGGTAGCGGGAAGGTAGCGGTGGCACCGGGGGAACATCGGGGGTCATGGAGACTGGCCCTGTGCGGGGGGTGCCGAAGTTGCAAAGTCCAATAGCAGCAGCCAGATCGGCCTCATCTTCTTCGTTGAGCCGCGTGTCAGCGGTTGATGGGCGGGTATCGACGCTAGACTTGCGGAAGTGGGAGAAGGCCGGAGAGTGCAATGGAGCACTGCCATTGTAGGAACTCGAAGGGATCGATTGGTAAGAACGGGAGAAATGAGCAGAAGTATTACCAATGCTGGGGCGCTTGGTCCAGTTGGTTGGCATTCCCGACATCTCAAAGTCATCGTCCTCTTCCTGCTCGTCCATGGGAGGAGGCGTCGTCTCAGCCGAGCTCAGTCCATCTCGTACATCGGACGAGGCATCCGGGGACGCGGAGGAGACCACAGACTCCACGTCGGCGGACTCCTCGGGCAGTTCGTCGACGGGCATGATGTCGTTCATACCGACCAACACGGTAGCGGCCTCCAACAGTTGGACTTGCTGGTGCTTGGAAATAAGTAGTTTCGAGGTAACGGCCCATGCCGGGTCGTGCTCCCACCTAAGATACCACAAACAAGAGACGTCAACCAGATGCCACCAGCGAAATCAAGGAGTGGGAAAAGAAAGGGATGGAGGGGGGAATGGGGATGATGTGATTATGTCGGGAGCTCAATGACCACGAGGGCGACCTGCACAGAGCCGACATGGCGCATGCTCCCGATCGAGCAAGGAGGAGACGGCCGGGCGGTATGGGGGATACACACATATGCTTTGACAAGCAGCTGCCATGCTTATACCCTTTCCCGCAACGGTCGCAGCGGAGGTCGGCTGGGTGACGTTTCCCATCCGTCTTGGTTTGGGCACCTTCGCTGGCACGGCGGTTGCGGCCCTTCGGAGTAGACTTGCTATCCGCGTCGGAATTGCTGGGGGAAGCCTTGCGAGCGACGGGTGATTCCTGATTTGGGCCATTCATACTCCGAGAGATGTAGGAGGTGAACCCCGAGGGGTTTCCTACCGAAGTAGATTCCGGTCCCTTGCGGCCCCCCAGGCTGCGGCGGTGCGCGCCCATGGGGAGCGACGTCGACTCACCACCTTCCTGCATGGAGGCGGCGACCGCGGCGGCAGCATTGGCGGCGGCATTGGTGGTGACACTCTTTCTGCGCGTTATACGATGATTGGCATTGACGGCACCCAGCGAGATTGAGTGTGCATGTTGACGTTGATTTGGGGGGAGTGGACGCGAGAGGGACAATTCCTATAATGGCGGAACGGTGACACATCATCAGTATTGGGGGGACAATGAAGACCAGGAAATCCCAAGAAACCAAGGACTCAATTCTCATATCTTTATCTCAGTAATTCGTACCTTGAATGAAGCCATGGTGGAAGGACTTTCTGGCAATCGACAGTTTTTTGAAAGCCCCTAGGAGTTATAAGACGCACTCAATTCCAGGTGGAAACGAGTAGAATGACGCGGGAGGGCTGAGCGGGCTAGTGGGTTTTGTGGGAATCCCGTATGAGTATAAGGAAGAGAGGGTCTGTCAAAAAGTTGACTAGAGTTAAGAATGAAGATTGTAAGAAGGAGAGAGAAAAACGAAAGTCACGAGGATGAG
>Ga0209673_1000465_pt1 | contig 68319 bp, 70 predicted proteins | sample AraplaCol_mMS_r2_2_FD_184274 | JGI IMG/M metagenome (GOLD analysis project Ga0209673, IMG submission 184274) | Arabidopsis root microbial communities from North Carolina, USA - plate scrape MF_Col_mMS_r2 (SPAdes) (version 3) | ecosystem: Host-associated > Plants > Roots > Endosphere | place... | reverse complement strand
TTTGAGTTTGAGAGCTTGACGACGAGTTCATTTCAGAATAATGTTTTGGCCTTTGATTTCTTGAAGTAAAGAAATCCATATAAGAATTGGCCAACTTATCTATCGATTTTGGAGGCACTCGGGTTCCTACGGACAATTCGGAGTATGAGAAATCACCGAACAAAAGTGCAAAATCACTCGGGGGATTAACCCTTTCGAATGTAGATATGCTATTGGAAATTAGAGACTGCCATCTATACTGTACGAATCAATGATTCTAAGAATTTCTCCAAGCGCCCAACATCCTGCAAAGAAGCTACGATTCCAACATATCCATCTGGTCGAACAACCGCCAATGCTCCTTCTACCGGATTGACGCCATAGGTTTTGTACACATCATCAAGTTCAAACCCACTATAGAATGCCATCTCGGAATACCGTTTGATTTCGGACGGGATATCATTCCACATGAAATCCCTTTCTAGTCGAGGGTGGATCACAACCTGCTCGATCACGGACGGAGGGAATCGCAGAATAACATTTCCAAGGGCAGTAAGAGTCTTCGCTGAGACCCCTTGTGGATACAAAAGATCAGTAGAGGTAAGGCACAATATACGGAAACGGCCTGTAGATGCAAAGTCTGAAATTTCTTAGTACTTCATGCCATATCCAACAATCGAATTGATCTTACCATCTTGGAGATCCCGTCGATATCCATCCGCATACCGGACAAGACGCACATTCAATAACCTCCGACCAGGCCGCAGAAGACCGGATAGATAATCAATGCCAGATATTGGGTTCACAGAATTGCTGTCCCGATTGACGGCCATGTTCTCCGGATACTCGATTCCGCAACCGCTGGTGAAGCCGTTGCCCCGACTGAAAACTTCCAGAAATTCTTCATGCGTTAGTCCTCCGACTCCATCTTCAGATGGTCCAATCTTGCCGGAAAACATGGACGAGAAATCCCGATCGAATGCGATAAGCTCCTCGGCGATTGTGTGCCGCTCTGTATGATATGTGTGAAGGATTGGGTCCGGTTTGTCATTTGCTGCGCTTGGGGTGAGTCCGTGGATTGAATATGCGAGTTTCCACGCTAAGTTGTAGGAGTCCATCATTGATACATTCATTCCTTGACCGGCCTGGTGATTGTATTAGCGAGTTGACAGATCCATCAATAATTATAGGAGGCCTGAATATAAACCTTTGGGCTATGTGTATGACAAGCTGGGAGGTCACCGTTAGCAAAGTTGCGCGTCTTTCACTTCTCCTGTCTGAATGCTACGGGGCATACCATCACCTGCTATAAAGACACGGTCTACCCCTTTCGAGTCTTTAACTGAGAAGTTATCCGTGACACGCTGCCCAATCTGATATGCGGCCCACCAATCCACCGCACCGTCTTTCTTAGGTCTGATATAATATGGCTTGAATGCAGCGGCTGCATTATCAAAGATCGTTTTCTCAGTGACTTGACTGCGCCGAGATCGAGCATCAGTCGGTGGCGTGCTTGTCCCGTTCGACACTTCTGGGTCGTCATTATCGGGGTTGACATCTCCTGGGACTTGGACATATAATCGCGTGAGATAATCTCCTGTCGCGATTTTTTCCCGCGGAATTACCATCACTGAGCCTGCCGGTGAGTGAATCGCACATCTACGTCTAATATCAGGGAAATCCGTGTCGACGATCAAATCAACAACGCCCCAGATATGATCTAGCGATTCACCTTCTAGCTTCAATCCCATGCTGCGACGAACGACAGAATGGGCACCATCTGCACCAACAAGGTATTTCGTTCGCACCGTCCGTTTGTATCCCTCTGTCTCAATTTCACAGAGGACAGGGAACTCGGAATCACCTGCCTCGTCAATCCTGACGTCAATGAGCTTTGTGTTCCTCTGTACGCCTCGTTTCGAGTATCGATGGAGATCTGTCTCTAGGATTCGTTCAATTCGACCTTGATGGATGGTGACTTCGTGGGGGTATCGAGCGGGGACAGAAACATCCTGAATAATAGATGTTCGTTCAATAATTTTCTCCTTGTCATTCGAGGGATTCCAAAAGGCGACCTGCGCGACTCTGTTAACGAAGACTCCTCTCATTGAGCGCACTTCGACCGAAATACCTGCCACATCTGACAACCTTCAGTGAGGATCTCATCCGCTAGACCAAGAGACTTGAGTGTCTCCAGCGTTCGAGGTTGAAGTCCATCTGCTTGGCCCGACTTCAAAGTTGTTGACTTCGCATCCACGCAAAGCAGCGACTCGTCACTCAATCCATAGCGTGCTAGAAGTAAATTGAGCATAAGACCAGCTGGCCCAGCACCTGCTATCACAACTTCATACTTTTCAACATCACTTGCTTTGGGTATCGGAGAAAAACGAGGGAGTGGAGGTGCGAAAGATGGCAGAACGCGCAGCTCGCGCGACGCGGCAGCGTACTCGGTGAAGACTGGCATGGAGTTGATTGATACTTAGTCGCTGAAGAATCTACAGGAAGAGAATTGCAAGATTTACAACAAAGCGACGAATTTATATTCAACCACCTAGGAACAGATCAATGGAGACAAGCTCTTAGAAAATAATGGATAGCGGGGAATGAGGGGAACGATGGGAGAATGTGCCTGCAAAACTGCGTTGGATCTGGTGGATCAAAGCGTGTGATAGAGCCAGTTAGAGCGACGAGAATGAGTTGAAGTGGATTGGTGAGATTCTGGTAATCAACAGTCAGAATGGCATTCCGTAAAATCGGATTTATACGACGGCTATATATTCACGATGTCAGTGGATAATTCCGTGTCAATATGCAATGAGTACGTATGCAAGGTCGTTATAACAATAAAATCAATGGAATTGTGCGAAGGTACTTGTATCATGAGCAAGGGACTGCTGAGAGGGCTTGCCGTCATCCGCGAGGAGATCACACCGAACAAACAACATATACACATCACGGGCGCGATGTTAATTGGAGGTGCCAGTTGTCAGCTCAAACAGCTATTTGAGTGAGCTGAGGAATAGAGTGCAGATGGCGTGCGGCCAAGGTGCCTTTTATCTCTGAAATATACGGTCGCATCGACCAAGTGCGAAAATTCAGTTGTAGCTTTACTACTTCAATCCAATGAACTAAATTAAATAACGAATGAAACGGCCAATTGACCCTTCTAACGTCAGCCTGCGGCAGAGAAACCACTGAAGCTCAGCTTCATGCTCGCGCCTCTCGCACTGTGGACTATTTTAGGAAAATTGAAGCATTAGCCTCGCAGTTTGGGGGCTGCAATCGACGCTAATGATGCTTCGCCCCCAAGAATACTGCGAACATGAGAATCTTATAGCCATATAATTGCCAGTGTTAGGCCCCCCTAATAGAAGAGAAAAAATAGTTTGCTGGGTTTATCTTCCCTAGGTTTAGGCATCTTGATTTGCACGAGAATCATCAAGTTGAGAAGTATACATCTGCCTTGTGTCTGCCAAAGACCATCAGTCACGCATGCTCGGCTTGGACAAGGCTTCAAGATATAAGACACCTTGACCCAACGTAAAATTTGAGGCTTGAAGTCAGGCAAAATATTACCATCTCGACGAATTCAAGATGAATGGGTTCACAGAAGATTTAGAGGCGGGCGCTACAGACACTGGCTACAGTATGTGACGCAAAAGCAACACCATGCTCGTGGGTGAGAAGAGAACTATACTGACTCCCAACTTGAAGACCCTCCATCGCTCCAGCAGAATAGTTTCCAACATATTCTGCAAACGAGACGTCTGATCAATGAAGAACTGCAAAAAATCGAACAAACTCATCACACTCTTCTGCGACCTGCCCAACAAGCACTCTTAGACGCCACCAACTCGACAGAAGACTATCAAGCCAATTCACGTCTTACAGCGATCGACGAAGAGATCTCCGAATCATTCAGACGAATTCGCGGACTCATCGCTGATCTAAAAGCCGCTTCTGATAGAGCGGATCCCCGTATTGAAGAACAGATCAAGATCATCAGCAATTCAATGGAACAACCATTGCAAGATTATCGCATGGAGCAGACGCAATTCTCGAAGAAGCTCCGCGAACAGGTCCGAAGACGCTTTGAGATTTCGCACCCGGATGCAACAGAGTCAGAAGTATCACAAGGCGTTGAAAATGTGATTGAGGGCGGGGAGCAACTTTTCGCGGTATGTAATTTGATCTCAATAAAAGCTTCCTGATAAATTCTGATCAATATATAGGTCCAGGGTGTACGAACTCAACAGGCCAATGACGCCCGAAGTGCAGTTCAACAGCGTTCGGAAACCATCCGCAAGATTGAACAAGACCTTATAGCCGTTGCTGCTTTATTCGAAGAGGTCGCTGAACTTGTGGAGGAGCATGAATTCAAGGTCGAGAAGATTGAAGAAAATGCCATATCTACTCATGATAACATACGAGGTGGTAATGAGAAGCTTTCTTTTGCGGTGAAGAGTGCGCGTAATGCGAGGAAATGGAAGTGGTGGATTCTACTTGTGTGTAGTAAGTTCTGGTCGAGATTACTTTTTCATCGGACTCTCAGCTAACGTGATTGTAGTACTGATCATTGCCATTATTGTTGGTGCTTCCGTGGGATGGTGTAAAGCTACCGACCACTGCTGAGATTTCTTGTTCTATTATGAATACCATTGAGAATTCTATGAATACTATATCCTAGCAGGATAGAATTAATGATCAACGCGATTCAAATATTTTTTTCAGTTGCATTCTCCAGTACTACTGGAAGACATAGTAGATCTTCCATTGTAACACTATGTGAACTTCATTGCAAACTGCCAAAGGTTTTCAACAGTCTTCAATCTTATTATAATCACAATGCCATAGATATGATTCACAATCACTGAGCTGTTACAACTGCCTCAAAACCAGATAATTCCGCTTCAATGCGGAATTTTCCCTCGTTGCCGACGCTATTCGGATATAAACTCTACCTCAACAGCCGGACCCGGCAGATGATATGATGGATTACCGACATCTTTTATCATTCCCAGCACACTCCCAATCAAACAAAGCCCAATAGAAGATATAATCTTATCCAGATTTAATGATTTCCTCCATAGCTGTTATTGTAGGAGGGAATATGCTTCCATCGGCTGAAATTGCAGCTTCCTGTCTTGCAAACATGCCTTTAGCCTGACAGCGTGCACTGCGCCGAGGACTAGCGCACCCTCACCGTGACAACACACTGACAAATTCACTCGATCTCAGAGCCAAGGTCAAAACACAAAGGATACCTTGAACTATACCCCCGCAAATGGCGTTTTGTGGGGTACTGACTGGCTGGGGGATTCCCGGTCATCCAGTCAGGGCTCAACCGTCGCTAAATTACCAATTACACGCTTGAGCCTCGGTGCTGATCTATAAGATCACCACCCCGGAAGTTAGCAATACTCCATAAATCCGAGAATAGTGGATCTATCATGGGGGTTTTCCAGGTGTTGAAAGGGATTCAATGCAGAAAAATCGGGGAGGAAGGTTATTGTTGGCGTTTTGCTGGTTAATCTTTCCTCTATGGGTTCTATGTGTGCTTACTACGATTAGACTAGTGAGGCAATATTGAATGACCGGATATATGTTCGGTTGCATAGACGGTATAGAGAATACGGTTCAAGTCGTTTAATAGTAAATCCCGACTCCGAGGCTTATATCTTCTCCGATCTGTTTGTCACTTAAGAGATCGTGCGGCCTTCAAGTCTTAGATGATCACATCAACCCAAATACGACTTTAGAGTCATTTTCTGTGGTCTATCACTTCCGCGCGTTTCATACTTATTTAAAATCAATATGAAGCGTATTTCTCGTGTCTTCAGCAGCAGCCCAAAGCCTGTCCCTGTTAAGTCCCAGCCAGAGACAGCTGCCCCGGAATCACCCAAGCATCTTCTGGAAGATCGGTCTATTGATGATAATCGACCTCTACGTGTTCTAGTCATCGGAGCTGGTATATCTGGGATACTCAGTTGTATTCGATTCAGACAGAGGATTCAAAACCTAGAGATCTGCATTTATGACAAAAACGAAGATATAGGGGGGACTTGGTTTGAAAACAGATACCCTGGATGCGCTTGTGGTGAGTACTATTTTTTTTTCATTCTGGAAGACAGTCCATCATAGCACACCATACTAGCACACCATCAATTAGATTACTGACGGATATCCCAACCCTTAGACATTCCGGCCCATACATACCAAGCCACCTTCGAGCCTAATAAAGAATGGTCTACCTTTTACGCAAGTGCTCCAGAGATTCACAGATACTGGAAACATGTCGTCGATAAATATGGGTGCATGGATTATATCAAGTTGAGACAAGAAATCACCTCCGCTACATGGGATGAGAAAAGCTCTAAATGGAAGCTTGAAGTTAGTATATGACTGCCGATCGAGGGTCTACTACTAATAACATTATCAGGTCCAAGACTTGGAGACCGGGTCCACATACAGTGATGAGGGCAACATTGTCATCCAGGGAACAGGATCATTGAACAACTGGAAATGGCCACATATTCCAGGCTTGCACGATTTCAAAGGCAAATTGCTGCATAGCGCTCGATGGGATGAAGAATATGACTATTCAGTACGTGTTCTGGACTAAAGGAACCGGGTCCACATAGCTGACATACTGAAAGGATCAACGGGTTGCCGTGATTGGCAACGGTTCAAGTGGAATCCAAATTGTTCCTGGGATTTTGCCAAAGGTGACACACATCGATCACTACGTGCGCAGTCGTACCTGGGTATCTCCCACTTTTGCCAGAGACCACATTGAGAAACATGGGAAAGGCGACGATAACTGTGCGTGATCTACCATTTTCCTCTTTAAATTAGACTTCAAAGCTAACCCTTAGCAGTCCACTTCTCGGCAGAGGATATCGAAGGATTCAAAGCCAATCACGAAGAATATCAGAAATTTCGAAAGGGTATGTTTTAAACCCCTGAATTTGAAACGAATTGGACTAAAACTTCTTAGGTGTGGAGCTCGAACTTCAGTCCATTCATGGGGCTACTCTTAATGGACACCCAATGCAAGTTGGGGCCCAGGCGGCCTTTATAGAGAATATGAAACGCCGATTGGCGAAAAAGCCTGAACTTATCGACGATCTCATCCCCTCGTTCCCCCCAGCATGCCGGCGTCTTACGCCAGGACCAGGTTATCTGGAAGCCCTGACCGATGAAAAAGTTGAGATGATAAGATCTGAAATTGCCAAGGTTGATGAAACAGGCATAATAACCGCAGATGGACAACACAGACCAGTTGACGCGATAATTTGTGCGACAGGCTTCGACACAACTTGTACACCTCGTTTCCCAATCTGTGGACGTAACGGACTTCTGCTTTCAGAACGTTGGAAGAAGACTCCCGAGACGTATATTTCAGTTGCGACAGATGGGTTTCCGAATTATTTCATTTCATTGGGACCAAATGCCGCCTTGGGTGAAGGCAATCTACTCCTTCTAATTGAGAAGGAGATTGACTATTTCACCGAGTGTGTGCAGAAGATGCAGCGTGATAATATCCGAGCCATGGCTCCACGCAAAGATGCAGTTCGTCGATTCACGCAATATTGCGACGAATATTTCAAGGGTACGGTTTTTGGAGGTAAATGTCGTAGCTGGTATAAAGGGGGAACGGAAGAAGGTCGAATTATAGCCCTATGGCCTGGTAAGTACAGCCACCTTGATGTTTTGTTCTATCTTGATCAATGGACATCCAAGATGATCTTGGATGTCCATCTCATCTACTGATTGGAATTCAACTAAATTGGAATTCTCTCTAGGATCCTCCCTACACGCGATGAAAGTATTTAAACAGCCGAGATGGGAGGACTTCGATTATGAATACATCAACGACAACCCATTTGGTTGGATTGGTGATGGATGGACGGACAATGAGAAGAACAACAGAATAAACGTAGACTACTTGGATGATGACCAGATTCAGTTTCCTGCTCCCGGTGAAACTTAAGGTCCAATTTTGAGAGACTTATCCAACCATAAGGAGCAACGCGTGTGGATACAATTGCACTATAGCCATGGAAATATACCATTAGTAAAACCTTCCGATAAGGCAGAAATCGGGGGTTTCTGATATAAAGGCTGTTCAACGGTATATGCCGAGTTTAAATATCACTTTCAATCGTATAATTGCATCAAGAATATGTTAATCTGACTATGTTTGGTCAATTTGGTTGATTTGCGACGGTCGTGATATCATACAATTACCATACAATACACACTCTGTATTGAGCCAAGTACTCTTCACGCGTCATTTTGCGGATCCGCACTCCACTCGGTACTTGAGATCCACTAAAATACCGTAATGCTAATACTAGACCTCCTGTCAACCTTCAACTTTCGGGGAAATTCCAACTTTGTTTAACTTTCTCACCTTCGTAAGCCCTCCAAAGAAGATAACTCTCTCCTTTCTATCTTCCCCAATGGACAATCATGAAGTCCGCAGACAAGCACTTTCGCTGCACTGTTTGTCAGCGGAGCTTCACACGCATTGATCATTTGAAGCGACATCACCTGCGCCGTGCGTCCCTGCATAATTGATCCTCCCCCGACTTCGGCTTCGGCATGATAGCTAAACGTGGAGCAGATTCCGGCCAGAAACCCTACTCCTGCATATTTTGCTCTGAAGCTTTCGCGCGATGGTACGTTAGACCCTCGGAATATTGTAGTATTTATTTGATGGAGCTGTGCAGCTGATATCTTCAAGCGACAATCTTCGCGATCACTATACAGATTGCGCCCAACGCGGGGATCGCAAAATCCCCGAAACTGGCCAGAGGGGTCGCAGGCGACATGCTTGCCAATCAGTGAGTGTCGCGATCCTAGCTTTAGTATAGTATTTACTGATCATAGATATGCGGAATAGTGTACCTCGATGAAGCTCCGCTGCGACGGCGGGAGTCCTTGCGCAGCTTGTGTGAAGAGAAATCTCCATTGCAATAATGAACGACTTGTTCGCACCGAAACATCCGACCTCCTCGAAGATGCGACAACGCAATCACCCACGTCGAATATCATCAACGAACCCCCGGGGTTCGATTCTCCGTCGGTCAAGCCTGAAATATACGACCAGCCTTCTGATCGCGGATCGATCAAGTTCTTGTTGAATGGCGGTACCGATAGCTTTACGGAGAAGTTTCGCTTACCACCGCGAAATGACCGTGCTCGGGGAATGGAATTCCATAATCAGGTTGAAATGCAGGAGGCTGCGGGGGAATCATTCGCATACAACGTGAGGGAGAATCGGTCTGACTATGCACCATCAATGGTTGGCGCGGATCCAACGTCGCTTCAATTTTTTCAGGATACATTCCTGGACTTCTTTAGTGGACCATTTGGTGATCCGTCGAAGAATTCCGAGGATCCTTTCAACGGTCGAGTTACATTTGAGACAATAGCAGGATGGCAAGATTCAAATCTATCGATCCAATCCGATTCACAAGTTTTCGAACCAGAGCGGCCATTTGCAATGGCTCTCATTCAGTCTATCTTGGCCAGGGCCTGGACCGTACCACTTGATGCTAAAGGCCTGGAGGAGATATCGACCGGTCTAAACTTTTTGCTCACAACAGCGCGGATACGCAAATTTGTATCGCTCTATTTCAGGTATTGGCAGATCAATTGCTCACTCTTTCACATCCCTTCATTCGACCCGGAGACGACTTCTCTGCCATTACTTGCTGCTGTCACTCTCATGGGAGCTATGTACAGCTCTGACCCACGAGAAAATTACATCGCTAAACGTGTACTGGACTTCGCCGAGCTTTTCGTGTTCTCTAATCCAGTTTACTCCCCGGAGACTGAGGTTGCATCCAATTTCACCGGAAACAAGAGCTTGGACGAAGAGGAAGAAAATTGGGTTAAATTCCAGAATTTTTTGGCGGGCATCGTGATGACGATCGTTCAATATTGGGCAGGAAGTCCTGCATCTCGTGACCGCGCAATGGAGAATCGATTTGGTGAAGTGGTTAAGGTTGCTCGACGTCTTGAGCTTTTGAAGTGCCGACATCAACAAAGTGAGGAATTGCAAGAACATCTTTGGATTCAAACAGAATGTCGGATTCGGTAAGTCTCTACCCTTTTCCTTTTATAACCCCTTCTAACAAAGCTTTTACAGTGCGGTCAGTGTCATATCATTGCTGGATGGTGCTTTTTTATTTTATCAAAATTATCCATGTCGTATGACCCATTCAGAAATGGAGAGTGAGCTCCCTTGCGAAGAATCACTTTTCCAAACCGAGCACCCATTTTCGCAGCCCAACTTCCAGTTCACTCGTGGAATCAGCATTTATCAGGCCTTCCAAAGTCTATTTGAGCCCATCGAACAAGACTCGGCTGGTCCTTCCACTGTCGTTAGCCAGATGAGGCTGACTGTCTTGGATACCTTCATCTTGATTCATGGTACGTTCTGCCCTCTCTACCAAGTCACATTCATTCCTAACGAAGCTTTTACAGCTTTATTCACATTCATCAATATACACATGTCACTAGTTGGATTGTTGAAAAAACAAAGCTCGGTCACGCAATCTTTACACAACCCCAAACACCCTGAGAGCAGCAAAAGCATACTCCCAGAGGACTCACTTCTGATCTCCATCCGAACGGCACTCACGCGATGGCGCGATTACTGGGTAGCAGTTCGCAATCAAGTCTCTAATGATGAGTGGGCTATAATGGGATTCTATAAGAATGGTTACAACTTCTGGCTCGTCTCGCAGCTCCTCATCACAAATAAGGATGCTGTCGACGTCATAATGCAAATGGAGGTCCATTGCGAGGACAAACTTGAGAAATTGAGGGTTTTGCTAGAGGATGAACAAGATTAGCTTGGTCTTCAATATTTCAACATGGTTAATACACGGGTCAGGCGTTTATGTGGTTAATTTCCTGGATTGCCACTGACGGGTTCACGGCACAGAAAGAACTGGGTTTGCTAAAGATTGTGCTGGTTGTTTTCGAATGATGACTTAACGATCTACTTCTATCAATCAAGATTCATCCTTGTAATCGAAAGAAAAAAAAGCCTCGCTATGCATAGCCTAAATTCCAAAAGTTCTCAATATTCCTCCCAGTATCTTCATCAACATACACAGGTGCCTCTGCAAGTGTGACCTTTTCCCCATGCAATTCCGCTACTTTTCCATTCAACGATGGACCATCCATAAAGTCTGCCACGGCAGTCGTCACGGTAGACATGGGTGTAAGTATCATAGACTTGAACAGATCAGAACTTGGCGCGATATTGGTTTCTAGCAGTGCTTGTGAGTAAATGTATGACAGAGCATTAGTGAAGTAGCGGCGGATGCTGGACTTACCAACAACAGCGGGTGCCAATGCATTAATTCGAATTCTTTTGGCTTCCAGTGTCCTTGCAAGAGATCGTACAAGTCCAATTACGCCATGCTTCGTAGTTGCATATAATGGCGCCATGGGAAATGGGTAGAGCCCTGCATTCGAAGCTGTGCAAACAACCATACCTCTCCACCCATTGACAACTTCATTCTTGGAAATGTAGTAGATTCCAAGCTGCACGGCTATATTATTATGTTACCAGGAGCTCCCTGAATTTTATCCCTGAATATAATGACCGGTAGCGAACTTACTGTAAATGCATCCAATCAAATTGACATTCAAAGTGGCAAGCTCTGGTTTCATCGGACCTTCACCATCCACGCCTGATGACAGCAAACTTCCCTTTTCGGTAATCCCAGCATTTGCGAATACCGTATCAATTCGACCCTGTTCCTTGTATACCTTTTCAAAAATAGCAGCTTGGCTTTCCCAGGAAGATACATCACATTGCTCGAACGTCACACTCGCATATGGAAACTCATCGCGAAGTTGGCTCAATGTTTGCGCACCAGTTGTAGCATTGATATCAAGAATAGTCACATGGATGTTATCCTGGTTAAGAAAATGTTTCGTGATTCCCAGACCGATGCCCGATGCTCCCCCTGAATATATCAGTCCCAACTGCAAATTTGACAGTATTTTCTAGCTTCATACCCGTGACGACAATACTTCGTTGTGGCGACATATTCGAAAATTTACTTCGAAGACTTCAAGTTTCAAGACTCCAATTGAGATATTTCGGCTTATTTCTGGAAGGACTAATTCCGCATTCTTGATGTGCCTCACCTCGCTGCGTCACAAACCCCTCTTGTGCTCCGCTCTCCACATGTGAGAGTGGATCAGGGGGAATTCCGGTATTGATGAAGCTTAAGCCTATTTGGAGAACGACGTGCGTTTGATACTTTTTCGTCACGGTTTTCTTACCACGTCGGCTAGTCCTACCTTCTGATAACTGAAGGAATACTCTGTATGTTCGCTGTGCTTGGAGTCCAAGCACAGCGAACATACAGTCCCCGTTAGTGCCGGATTTTCGGATATATTTGAGTTTAGATTTCGTGGCGTGCTGGAGAAGTATATCCCCGCATATCACTTACCCCAAAGATGTCAAATTGGATCACTGAATGATTTTGTAACCTTACACAGGAGACTTGGAAGTCTGCTGTTCTCGAAAGCTTTTTAGACTAGTTGAGCTTTAAGAGTAAATTGAGGTGGTTCATACCTATTAATGAGGGACTGCATTAGTGAAGTGCAACAAACCCCTACTGGTACTAGAAATAATACATTATTTGATGGGCCGATCAATATCAGTTTATTAAGCTACCTAGCTTGTACTGGCGAGGTCTTTTCGGCTGATACTCACTAATATCTCCCGGTAACTTTGAATACCGTGTAGCTTGCAGAGCGGAATGCTGACAGGCATCCAGTCCTTAATTCGAGCTAGTCCAGTGCCAAATGATGGGCTTGTTCGTCGACTTGTACCAATGATTGAAGGTGCAAGATTCTTGGAACCAGATTCAAACCCTCCACACGTGCTCGTCTGTTCGCTCGAATAGTCCCCGTGGGGGACCCCGGATTCAGATTCATCAAGTTCTCCACTTCTAGATTGACAGCCCCATATTTTTTTTCAGATACTAAGCGTGACTAGTACTTGTATTTATGGGTAGGTAGCCAATGCTGTAAGACTTATTTACAGGGGATACATCTTGTGCCTAGTCAAACACCCAGCCAGGTTTCATTCTATCTATCAAGCTCTTGTAGCAACTCTTCAGCCCCGACTGCATACCCGGGATACTAATTTGACACATAAAGACCGCTGTCGACTGTTTATCACTTCTGAGTGCGGATTGGGAAGGTAATTGTCTGATTTAAGCCATACATTAACACATTTTCTGCATTGCCGCCGTCCAGGCCCCTTCCACTCAAAGTCACTACAAAATGCCTCTCGGCATTCTGGACGACAGTAAACTAGAGCATATTCCAGGAACTGCTCCTCTAAATGGACTGAGTAATACCGACACCTACTCAGGAATAGATCCTGGATTTCTCAAACGCGACCAGACTGGAAAAATCGTTCTCGTCCCTCAACCTTCGGATTCTCCAAATGACCCATACAACTGGTCACGCACCAGAAAAGAACTGTTCACACTCACATTCGCATGGGGTTGTGGATGTGTAGGTGGTAAGCGTAACTTCCGAATGGAACAGAGTCTAGCACGCTGATTTGTATTTCTCTTATGTCTAGCCGTTGGTCCGCTCCTTGGAGGCGCTTTTGTCCCACTTGCAGCAGAGTTCGGCGTTTCCCTCTCTACATTCATCTCGGCCGTTCAAGGTGGTGCGATTGCGGCAATTGCTGTTGGAAGTCTGATATTCAATTCTCTTGCCGTTAAATATGGGAAACGGCCTGTATATCTTGGCACAACCGTTGGATTGATGGTTTCTTGCTTTTGGGCAGCTGAAGCGAAAAGCTTCGAGTCCTTTGTCGCAGCGAGGGTATTCTGTGGACTTTGCATGGCACCATTGGAAGCATTGGTCCCTGCATCTATAGCAGATATCTGGTATGTTTACTCAGAATCTCACTGGAATGGTGTATACTCATCCAAATGTCAAGGTTCGTTCACGAGAGGGGATTCCGTACGGCTATTTTCAACCTCGGCGTTCTTGGTGGTATCAACCTGGCCGTTCCCATTGGTGAGTCTATATCAACTATCAAATAATGCAAAAACACCCGAGCTAAAGGATGGAAGCTGCTGCCATAATCGAGTACGGCTCTTATCGCATTGCACTGCACGGAATGGGAGGAGCATTTGCTCTAACTCTGATCATGGTGTTTTTCTGGATGCCCGAGTCCGCGTACACCAGGAAAGCTTTAAATATTGATACCGGAGAGACAACAGTGAGTATACTGAAGAATACATTCAGAACTTCCTCTAAAACTCTCCAGATCTCGGTCGATGAGAAAGGGACGTTAGAACAACTTGAACATTCACCTAACAGTACTTCCGAGCCCACGCAAAACGAGATCCCGATTTCGTGGGCGAGACGACTTCTGCCATATAGTGGATATGTGAACAACGTTTCATTGTTGAATACTCTTATTCGGCCATTCTATCTCGTGGCCTCTCCAGCTGTGCTATGGGCTATCATCCTTTTCACAACATGCATATCGTGGTTGGTGGGCGTATCTCTCACGCTTTCACAGATCTTCTCCGCACCACCCTATAACTTTTCAGTGGTCGGTGTTGGCGCGACGAACCTATCATCATTCGTTGCTTCTTTTCTGGGTACACTGACTGCAGGGCCGATGATCGATGGGTTAGTCAGTAGAATGTCAAAAATGAACGGGGGAATATTTGGTATGTGAAATTGCCCCCATTTGTTGGATTAGAGGTTGACGTGGCTACAGAGCCCGAATTCCGACTGCCTATCATGGTGACGTATCTTCTATTTACATCGACTGGGTTCTTTGCCTGGGGTCAATCTTCATACGCGCAAGATCCTTGGCCAGTGCCAGTGATTGTGTGCTTGGGTTTGATCAACTTTGGCGTTCAACTTGGCACAACTGGTGTCGTGACTTACGTCGTCGATTGTCATCGAGAAAAAGCTGGCGAGGCATTCGCAGCCATGAATTTCATCAAGAATCTCTTTTCATTTGGATTGTCGTTTTATATCAATGGTTGGATTGAAAATCAAGGGGCTCGGAACTGCTTTTTCACCATGGGAGGTATCACAATGGGTGTCACATTATTCACCATTCCAATGTAAGTCATTGGGAGACATGCTGGTCTTGATAATAAGAGATACGACGAGGACTGATAAATTTCTTTAGGTACATTTTTGGAAAGCGAGCCCGAAGCTGGGTGCATCGACATGGAATTGCAGATAGGCTATGATTTCAAGTATATATTCATAAGCACACTCTCAGAGTATGCAACTGAAATACTATGCCAGCTCTACAGAGTCATGCGAAATTTGAACAAGTCCTTTTCCACAATCTGATCTTTCTTGGTCTCCAGTTCCTTCACATCCCAGTTACTGAACACGAATCTTCCGTTAAGCCACTCTCGTCGTTCTTTAGCTAGCCACACAATAGTATCAGCAGGGAGTTCCAGCTCATCGGTGAGTGAGAAATGCATGAACGAGGGAAGATTGTCTGCCATATCCGTTTTAATTCCTCCGGGGTGCAATGAAATAACGACTAAGCCATCTTCCTCATGATCACGCGCAAGGAACTCGCTGAATCGCACATTCGCGAATCGAGAAGTTCCATAAGAAGATCCTCCGTAAGTCAAGAGGTGAGCTCCAATGGAAGAAAGATTGATCACGATCTTGGTATCTGACTTCAAGACAAAGGGCAAGAAGTAATGACAGCTAAGGAATGTTCCCTTGAAGTTCACATCCCACCCTTTCAACCACTCCAGAGGGTCTGACTCAATCACAGTCTTGTACTCAGGCAGATACCCTGCATTGTTGATTAGGATATCTAGCTTCTCCCCAAACACCGATCGATACTTCTGAGCGGCTTCCTGGACAGAATCATTCGAGGTGACATCCATCTGCAGCGGAAGAACCTGAGGACGTGCAAGCCCGGCCTTTTCGGCTTCTTCATATATGTCTTTCGTGACTTCTACCAATGAAGATCGTGCTGCGACGGCGATGTGTGTACATCCTGCCTTAGCACAACGCACAGCAATGGCGCGTCCAATCCCCTTCGAAGCACCGGTAATCAAAATGAACTTGCCAGAAAGCTCACTACCAGTTGGGGTGATATGGGGATATGTATCATGGTGGTTTTCGACGAATGCTGCCAGCTCGAAGGCATTGTTTGGTCTAATCTGGTCCATAATGGCCTCCATGGTGGTTCTCAAAAAGTATGAAAGTTGGATGGGATAGTGCTTAAAGCGGTGTCTTGAACTGATAGCAGTTTTCACAATTGTTTGATAGGCAGAGGAACCATCGGGATTCTAGGGCTCTTTATACGTTGAATTTGTCATGCTTGGTGAGCAGGATTTTTGATGATCGGGGTTAACTACAACTAAGACCGACATGACATATCTCCGGCCGATTCCCAATGGTGGAAATATTAACTGATGCCGAATTCGAATATCTCATGAGGCCCAGAAAATGGCCCTAAGTAGCCTCGGGTGGAGCCTTCGATTAGCGACTAAAATTTACGAGCTTACATGACGTCAAATATCTCCACTCGAGCTATCTTCGAGCTACTCAGACATGCAGAATTTCAAAGCAAAACAAAAAGAAATATAATTTCAGGGGCCGGAATGAATGAAAGCTCCCCAGAGCATCGGGTGTACTCCTTTCTGCCTCATCACGCTTATTGCATTGTGGAGAGCAAAAGGCGCTCGATCCAAGTCAAGACCATCTTGCCCAACCCGCTGAAGTTTTGCGTAGAAAAGACCAGATAGCTTGGAGGAAATGTCATCAGATACTTTCCACAGGGTAGAGATAACATGGGATACTCCTGCGATATGAAACCCTCCAGCGATATGTATACCTTCGTCTCTTAAGAGAAGATCTTTACTTGCTCCAGATTCGCAAGCAGAAAGATAGACAAGCTCACAACTCTTCAAATTGAGGTTCAGCAGCGTTCGAACTGATAACGGAGGTGATTTCGTTTGCCAATCCTGCAACATTATAGCGCTCCGAGATGGATCCTTGTCATCAGCACGCGCGTGGCATGCGAAGTGGAGAACAGCTGTGTCTGGAGATATATTCGTTTTCACAGATGGCGTGTCAGGCTGCATGAGAACTTTGACGTCGAAATTAGCCGAAAGGGCTTTTTCTACAGATTCAATTTCATATTGGACATCCAGATTGCCTGCCGATCCGAGGCCTGGGGTCTGAGCCATAGCTGCCACGATGACCTGTGGGTTGCTGCGAGATGGGAATGATTTGCGATCGGAAGAGCTCTTTCTGATATAAGAGAGGGCCTTCAAAGAGTTTGTGTATGATGACACCGCAACATCATGCACGCATCTGGGTCCTTCGTTCTCCGAGGACGTGTCGTTCTCAAAGTCTCCTGCAGCGTGGATTGGTAGAGTACTTATCCATCCAGTCGAAACCCATATTATTCTTGGTTTCTCTGAAGAACTCTTCTCGTAGATCTTCCAATCAATCTTTTCCATTATGGGCCTTGCAGCAACTTCCCAGAGCCATTTCATGATGAGTTTATACTCGGAGAGTGCCTTGAGTTGGTCTTCGTCTTTGCCAAGCGAATATAGTGCTACTGCAAATCGTAGCGCATACAATTTGACGTCCGTCACATTGAAATCGGGAAGCGGAATGCTATCAATGCCATTTGAAGTGATGATAATTGCATCGCTTCGGTACAAGCTGGCGTTTATGAAGACAATGGGGGCATCATTCGCGTAAAGCTGAAGATCTGTGGGAACATCCGAGGTTTTCAAGAAGGAACCGAAGTCAGGTAAAGACCTAATTTCTTGCAGTGTCTGTCGGTATGCATCGGCTTCATTGTGGCTTTTAAGTCTCTTCTCATCAACGGCAGATACAAAAACAAGTTTATCCCCGCTTGAAGTGTCCAAAGAAATTGATTTCTGCAGTACTCGCTGCTGCAGTATGCGAAAACGCTTAGCGAGTTCTGGATTTTGGGCCTCCAGAGCGTCTAGCTCGGTTGGTTGGCCTTGAATCCGATCCCAAATGAAGGCTCTCCCTGATTCCAAACGCTGTATCGCAGTACTCGGATCATCACCGGCAAGTAGCGACAAAGCAGCCGCTGTACCTGGAACGTACTGGTATTGCCGGACAAATTTCAATTGCGATAATCGATTTTCATGCATGAGTATAGCCTCAGGTAGCAGCTCCAGACAAATAAGAATGTTATCCCGGGCTCGATTTGGATCGTGCATAACATCATTCGCAATTTCAGCCGCGATAGACGCTACGTGGATGCGATCAGAGACCGGTAGCGCGGCATTGCGGGAGTATCGTTCATAATTTTCGAGTCCTTTACGAGCATCTTCAATGGAACCAGGCCCTGGACCTCTCTTATAGGTATTATATCTGAACCGAGCCTGTCGCTGGATCACCATCCAGTACAATGGATGACTCTCTGTCAGCACATTGGAGGCTTCCTGTAATGCTGCTTCAGTAGCTTGAAAATCGGAGTCTTTCCTGGTATTATCCGCAAGAGTAGATTGAGCAGTAGCTTTGTTTACTAGTAGAATGCCTCGGACTGAGGGTGAAGCTGTTCCTTGCTCGGCGATAGCTTTGTCGTAATGTCGGATGGAGTTTTCTAGATCTGCTAGTTGTGATGTGACTTTGAACGAGTTCTGGTAAGCATCAGCAATTAGAGTACCCAGGCTAGTTCTCAGGTCATCGCCCAGATCTATAGGTCCTTCAAGTGCTGCAAGAGCAATTGTTTGTGAATCTCTCAAATCATTCACATCTCTTTTGGCTTCAAATCGTAGCTGAAGAGCATAATTCAAGTTCGCTGCACGCATCCCAAATCGCCGTGTCCGATTATCAATTTGTGACATGCTTTTCTTGAAGTATTTGACTGCAGATTCAATGTCGGCCTCGGACCTCCAATGAAGAAATCGCTGGACCATGACGCCTCCAAGGGCAGCGGATATCATGAAAAAGTCTCGACTTTTCTCTCCTTCATTCCGACTCTCTAACTGGGTTAGAGCTTCCTTATACGACTTGATTGCGTTTTCCAAGTTATCAGGCGATGCATTATGAGTGAAGAGCTGCGAGTATGCATGACCAAGGTCGTTTAGAGCAAGTGGCCGATATGCGTAATCCTTTGGCATAAGATCAGCAGTCATCTTGAATGCCATGCAGGTTTTCTGCAGCAATTCCGGGTTTGGCATGAAATCGTAGAATTTTCGACTGGTCTTTGCAACTACCCATGCAGCTGACGCTTGTTCAATATTATCACCTGGTCGACACTTCGTAAATGCTGTCGTTGCTGCCGCAGTAGCTGCAATGAGATCTTGTATGCCACCAGTTTTGTCAAATCGATCGATCAATGCGATGGCAAGAAGCCGATAACGTGCCGACAAATCAGTGCTGTTTTGATCTTGGGTCGACTTTTGCGCAAAGTCAATTGCTTTATCAATGTCACCTGTGTCCCCATTCACTTCGTACAGAGAATGATATAAAGAGGCGCAACAGGAGAACACAAGTCCAGAGTCTCGATGGCCTGGAGAAAGCTTATTATTCACGTCGTCCAGCATATTTTTGGCCTCTTGTAAAAGAGTCATTCCCGAAGCTGGATCCATCAATTTTTCGGCTTTTGCTTCAAGACATCTTGCCAAGCCAAGCTTGGGTTTGATCACATCTGGGAAAAATATGATAGCATTTCTCCACACGTCGCATGCTTTTTGAGCCGGATCTGCTTGTCCCATGAACTTGGCATGCAGTTCCTCAAGGTCTGCAAGCTCTCCCGTGAAGCCTTCCCAATGTTGATCTTCAACTGTTTGGAATGCGAGCGCTTTATTGAGCAGCTCAATCGCTCTGGCGCCATCTGCTACTTGTTTACTTACTGCATAACGTGCCTTCAATGCCAATGCAGCATTGCGGTGAATCATTCCGTATGGAAGGTGTGGCTCAGAGGACAAGCCCGGGTTAGCATCACATATCTGAAGCGCATTCTCATGAATCTTGATAGACTCCGTCAGCACAGCTTCCATCTTCTGAAGATCATCCGCTCGGAATTGATACAAGAATTCGCCCTTGTTGGAAAGATGGCGTGCGCGGACTGGAGACTCCCCCGCATGTTCGATAGCTTTGTCAAAAAACGTCGAGGCCTTTTCCTTATCCGTCGGTTGTTTTCCCTGTTTATATCGCTGCATATAAACGACGGCAAGATCACAGGCCCATTCACGAAGAACCTCGTCAGTCTCCTGTGCATATTCTATCGCCAGAGAGTAATATCGAATCGCTTTATCAAGATCTGATATGTTTTTGCTATTTTTCCATTTCCGTTGATATAACGCACCCATGTGGTGATTTGATTTTCCGCGACCTGGATGGGACTCCGGTACATAACGAAGAGACAATGCTTCCAAAGCAAACGCCATGTTCAACTCATCGTCAGTCTCAAATTGGATGTATCTAGCGAAGGCTCGTTCGGACTGGATATGGCAGAGACCGGGTCGATCGGGATGATCACCAGCATGCTGAACAGCACATATCAATGCTTTTGCATTATGAGGGAGAGTTCGAAGATAATTTGGATCATCAAAAAAGTCGCCAGGGATCAGGTCTTGGGTTATTGGCCGATCGCGAGAAAATGTGTCGTTGGCGGCTTTTAGAGTAGAATCTGGAATTTCGGCGCGAGTGGAATCAGTCGCCATGGCTGAGCGCGGACAACGAAAGACACGAAAACTAGTAGTAATAGAGAGGTATGAGTGAGGAGAGCTCTTGAGAGATCAGCTTAGGTCCAGACGTGTCATGATATACTCACGGGGACATCGCTGACACGTTCAGACTCGTATTTGCTGCCAAGCATGCACTCTTTAGCCCCCGGCGCCAATTTGCACTGCGCCGCAAGCCTTATTTTCGCCTAATATTTCCAAATTGACTCTTGCAGTCAGCATTATATTATCAAACTACTGACCTACGAACAAACGAAGCAGTTGAATTGGACGTGGAGATAGATGTATCTACATCTACTTCTATAGTAACTTCGTTCCTGATGTTTCTCTTCTAATGATTCGTTTCTATTAATCTTGGCTTACTTAGAGTAGCTGATTCTGACTAATATTTTCTCCTTGTTCCTAGGTACGAATAAGGAGAAAGTCTTCCCTTTTGGAGAAGAGCTAGTCAAGTATACTACAGTAGTATACTGTATGCTATAGTACATTTATTTTCGCCTCGAGTCTGAGGCGTGGAAGAAGCTTCCATAGTGAAGTTCTCGTCTATTATATCCAACTTTTTACCGACATTCTTCTCAACGGGATTATTTATAGGTTATAAAACTTACTTCTAAATAATGGAGAGAACAGATAAAAGCGGTTCGCGATCATTGGACAAAATATCTACGTCATTCTTTCATTCCATCTAGATGACATACTAAAGTCAGAATCAGCTACTCTAAGTAAACCAACATTCATAGAAACGAATCATTAGAAGAGAAACATCAGGATTGAAGTCATCATGAACAGTGCAAAGAAGTTCAACAGGGATATCGAAAACATCATTCGGGCTTCATTCTTCGGGGTCGAGCTTTCTGGGCTTCCAGAGACAGTCTCCGTCCCAGTAGCCTGACTAGATGTCTTTGATAGACTAGCTTCGTTGTTTGAGGCAATACTTCCAGTGCCCTTTGTGGTTGGAAAGGTCGCGATTGGCGTGGTTGCAGTCCCTTGACTCGTCGCACTTTTCTCTTGTGGGTAATCATAATCCAAGCAAGAATTATAGTCATCCCAGTCACTTGAGTTATCATCCTGCTTCTGCCATAACAGATAGAGCGTATCGTTACACCGAATCTCAGGAGAATAGGACAATCCAACGTATCCCAAATCCTTCATCTCGGGTAGGTAAATACTTCATTGTATATCGCGTTAGACTTGTAACTCCGGTATTCAAGACACCGCCACATACCTGCGCAGTTTTCCCCAGATATTGAACTGTTGTGCAGTTTCGATCGTTGAGTAGAAGCTGAGGGGGCTGTCTGTGTTCAGTGTAGCGCGTACATTCGTCTTACCTAGAGAACCCAGGCTTAGACTAAACATTGTTAGTGAGCGAAAGGCCCAAGGGGTGTGTGATTCCAAGACAATGACTGACCTCGATAGACCACCGTACGCTTCAATCGATCCATTGAGTGTATGAAGATTTGGAGCATTAAATTCAAGCGTGTTGTCTTTGGTATCTTCAATATTGATGCGCAGTCCTTGTCTGGGAAAGTAGTCTGAAGATGGCCACACGACGTATCCTACAACCTGCAGTTTAGGAACAGAAACACTGTATTATTATAAGATCAGCATGGACCTTCAAATCGAAGGACTATAATAGCCGACCTTTTTACTGCCCCTGCAACTTCAAAGTAGTCCGTTTTCTCAAGTGACGGTAGCTCGACGTCGATATACGGAAAATGTCTTTCGGGCCCATAGATAGAACAATTCTGCGAAGCGCAGAATTGCGTTCCCAAATTGACTGTTTTCAAGGAGCCAACCTTTATGCTATATATTACGATATTTCAGCAAAACTTCCATACCATTGCATATTGCACATTGGAACTCGTTGAATACATACTCCAGCCAACTTCCACGAATTGAGACATCGTCGGCCTCACTCAAGGAGCTCAAATCAACTGATCCTGTATCTGATAGTTGAACAAGCTCTAAATCCCCGATACTCTCAAGCTTCGGCATTTTCACGTCGCCTGAAAGACCAAGGAGATGCAAATGATCGATTTCGCGCAGCTTATCCAGCTCAAATAGACCGAGTCCCTCCACGCCATCTTCGATCGTGGATATATTTCCTTGAAAGCTGGTTATTCCATTAAGAGAAAAATTCCCCTCATAATCGACCTGAATGACAATATGTCCTTTCAATATTGTGCAACCCTCAAATGCATCCAGTTGTTCTGGGCTGTGGAGATCAAGGGTTGTCGCGATATCACCGGTCGCACTGGCGTCGGTTCTGCATTCCTTTGTCTCGACGCCTAAATTGAACCAATTAGTGTCTCATTTCACGCTTTATAGCAAGGATCAAATCAAACCATACCAAGACAAGACCTGAACGCGCCGAATGTGATTATCAAACCAATAGCGGAATACTTCATCGTCGCGGCAGATCATTCATGACAGAAAATGGAAAATTGAAAATAGACCAACCCACTTGGCAGATATAATGAGTGGCCATTCTTTCACCGGTGAGTGCCAAGTTAACTCGGACCCTGATCTCGAAATTGCTCCATGCTACCCAGTGCAAATGGCATGCGCCGGATCGTCTTGGCTTTGTACATTGTGTTAGGCGATGAGAGCCTCATAGGGCCACTTCCAAGGCGAACATGGGGGCCGAGGGCTCTCATTCGTGTAGTTTCAGTGTCGAAGCCACACGCTCTTGGCTCTCAAAAGGAACAGACCAGTTAAGATGTTCAGATATGTTCAAGTGCAAAATATGTCATTCCTGTGGCTGTGCGCATCTACCCAGAGCATTAGCGAAGGCTTGAAATGGGATGCTTGCCCGAAGCAAATCATCTGGGCTAAATACTGTATCATGAAGGAAATTGGAAAGGTAGATGATTTTCTAACGGCGGAGCCGACAAACAACAATCCGCCCAATGAAGCGCATGTCGCTAGATGACAAGGCCAATAATAGTTGCGAGCTTTCTACTCTCCGTATATAGCACTGAATACTCAGTTAGCCACTACTTAATTTACTAAAATTTACGGGACGATCAGGCGAGAATTTGTCCCATTGCTGATTCGGCCCACGAGCCTGAAAATTGGTTGGACATTATCAGAAGCCCATTGCTCGGTACCGGCACGCATATAAAATTCATAGTTACGATTAATTAATTCAAACAACCTAGGGAGTTGAGATGCAATATCAAATGAAGGGACGTGGAATGTTTTGCAGTTTCTTCAAGCCTCAATCGTGTTAGAATAAGCTCAAAGGATGACAACCCCCATGATCCACTAGGCAATCTCTACATAATAAAACCGCCAAATTACTTCCTAATTCCCTTGTGACAAGGCCAAGTGAAAATTCAGGAAAAGCTCGTTATTCAATCGGAAATCAATGCCTCCAAATCCGTTTCCCTAGGTTGAATACCGGGTGTTTCGTCATCGTGGCGAAGTAAGTCCTCGATCAATTCTGATTCAAAACCACAAGATATTGTCTTTCCTATGCAAATGAGAAACTCCTACATCTCTTTACTTGTGCTGACACTCAGACATTGTACCATCTAGTAGCTATCATGACCTCCACCGATACTTCATCAGATACTCCATCCCAGTGTACCGCCGACTTTTCTCTCATACCGGTATGTCACGATTGAGTTGTTTCTTTTTGGTTCATAAATTGCACTTATTGGTAACGACGTGGCACAGATCGGATCACAAAGCTCCTCATTCTCTAAGACCGTTACCGCTATCCAGCAGCTTATTCACGAATCAGGCTTAAGATACCATACACATACTACCGGAACCACTATAGGCAAGCGTTTCGCATTACCTTGTATTAATGCAGCAATTCGGAGAGAACTGATACTTTATCTATCAGAAGGAGAATGGGACAAAGTTATGCGAGTTATCGGCGTTGCTCATACTTTAGTTCATCACGCTGGTATCTCACGGATCCAAACGGACCTTCGCGTCTTAACGAGGTATGCGATCCGACCTTAATCTCATTCATTTTCTATTCCTGACGAAGCACTGGCACAGAACCGATAAGAAAGAGTCGCTTAAGGCAGATTTTAAGTCAGATGCTGGAAATATCCCAAATGCATCGTGATCTTACCCTATCAATTTGTATCTAGAACAGATTGACGAAGAGATTGTTTCTTTACACTACATATTTGTATCTTCCGTGTCCACAGGATTCTAAAAGATGGCTCATGCCAGAATAAATAGTCGAGTCATCGAAAGTAAATTCTAAGGCAAAAGGTAATCCCATCCCCCGGTCGGACAAAGCCCAGACATAGTAGCCGAGCGATAAAGAAGATGCACCATTGTACCTACATAGCACGAATCCACACATCCAAGGCCCGATATTTCTACATACCGGATATCATCAGGTTGAATTGGTATCGTAAACTTCGCCTGTGGCACAATACCGTCATACTGAAGTCAAGACAGGGCGGTCGAAGTGAACCAACAATACTTTGATACTTGATTCTCCACGCGGTGGGTATTGTATCACCAATCATCAAAACACCCCTACATTAGGTACAGACCTTTACATCATTAGAGAATCCACTTTTTCTTATGGTATTTGCAAACTGGCTTAGATAGCAGTCCATCCTGAAAATCGAATGATCTGCCGTCATAACGGCGTCGCAAATCGAAAAATTAGCGCATGTTTGTTCGCGTAGTAGAGACTCCATCAATTTAAATACAGGGAATATCTCTTTGTATAGTTAGCACAAATCGAATCTTCTTCCACATTACATCAGCATGTCTCAACCAAACCAAAAGACCTACAAGCTCAACACTGGCGCCCACATTCCAGCAATCGGGCTAGGAACCTGGCAGGACAATGACTATCAGGAGGATGCGGTTCTCGTGGCGCTGAAGACAGGATATCGCCATATCGATACTGCGAGATGGTATGTCGTATAGTCACCTTGCAAATTATTTGACAATATGATCGCTAATTCATATTCATCAGCTATGGCACTGAACCTGCTGTAGGTCGAGCCATTAAGAAGAGCGGTATTCCCCGGAACGAACTCTTCGTAACCAGCAAGTTGTGGAACAATAAGCACCATCCTGAGGATGTTGCCCCAGCACTACAGCAGACTCTGGATGACTTGGGTCTGGAATATCTTGACTTGTTCTTGATGCACTGGCCCGCGGCTTTCAAGCCTGGAGACGACCCTTTCCCCTCTGATAAGAATGGCAAATTGGTTCCAAGTGATATCGATTATCTTGATGTGAGTAACTTCACCAGATTACTAGCTACAAGCGTTGCATAGCTAATAAATACAGACATATCGAGCTATGGAAGCCTTGATCACATCTGGCAAGACCAAGGCTATTGGAGTTAGCAACTTTTCCAAGAAAGAAGTTCAACGCATTGTCGAGAAAGCCGAAATTGTACCAGCAGTCCATCAGTTCGAAGTACATCCATGGTTACAACAGACCGATTTCACGAAATTCCACCAAGAGAACGGTATTCACGTAACGCAATATTCGCCATTCGGTAACCAAAATGAGATTTATGGTGGTCGCGAGAAGCATGGTCAATTAGTCAACGATGAGACACTTGTGGCTATTGGAAAGAAATATGGCAAGACATCCAATCAGGTTGCTCTAGGTTAGACACTCCCATCACTAATGTCATCCGGATTAAGACGTCATTTTCGCAGTTGCTGACAGTAATGTTCGTTTAGTTTGGGGTATCCAGCACGGCCGATCTGTTATCCCGAAGTCCAAATCTCCCGAGCGAATTGCGCAGAACTTCGATATCGCATTCACGCTTAGCGATGATGATATGCAGAAGATCAATAAGCTTGATAAGAAGCTTCGCTTCAATGATCCTAGTGGAGATTTTGGATATGATCTCTACTCGGATCTTGATGGAAAGGCTTAGTTACAGGGCAAGGCGATTGTCGATATCTTCAAAGAAGTCTTAGTTATTTACCCACACTCGTATAGTTAGTTGTACATGGACATTCCAATTTCTTGATAGAAGTCATACCACCTGAGAAATCCTGAGCCTGAAATTTCATTGCTACTTCAAGTATATGTGTTCACTCATTGGATATAATCGTATATGGCCTTCGCCTGGTTATTACCAGTATCCTTTGTAAAGGTCCGAGGCGCTTGGGTTTTACTAGGCTCCGTTGCTCCCGGTAAATACTCGGTCAGCCCGGCTGCCAATGATGGTTTTGTTTTTCTGCAGTCACTCAGTAATACTGGAAAGTAGAAACCGGATAGACAAGCATCTTTCAGTTGCTATTATCCGATATACCGTAAGAGTGGAGAATGGTGGAAATAGCGGGTAAAGCGGGCTGACTCAACTGGCGATTCTCGGAGTTCGCGGGGAACGGCAAGTTTCCCCACAATTTGGACTCCTCCGAGGCCCTTCATAAACATCATTCTTGCCCGAGGTCTTTTCCTTCTCCTTTACTCTCTCTCTCTCTCTCTTCATTATTTCTACTGATCACTGATCACATCACCACGGTATATCAGTATGCTTCGCACAATATCCCGACGAGTTCCACGTCAACTCCCCCATCTCCCCCAAACAACCACGCCATCTCGACTGGCCCTGCGTGCCTTCACATGCGGTTATTCTCGGATGTCTCTACCACCCGTTCAACCACCCGTGTCAACGACACTTCCCTCCGATTCATATCAATTACTCTCAACGGAAGACAAGGCCGGTGCTGCGGAGGATGCGCTGTATGAACAACAAGTGCGAGATGTACAGGAATGGTGGAATTCACCTCGCTATGAGGGGATCAAGCGTCCCTATTCTGCCGAGGATGTAGTGAGCAAGCGTGGATCGCTGCAACAGACATACCCCAGCTCTATAATGGCGCGCAAATTATTCAATCTATTGAATGAACGCGCTGCAGCTGGTGAACCTGTGCATACTAGTGAGTTGAAGGGTTTCAGCTGGAATTGTTGAGAATGCGAAGCTAACCATGATCTTGTGCGTGCATAGTGGGTGCGATTGACCCTGTGCAGATGACACAGCAGGCTCCTAATCAGGAGATTCTATATGTTTCGGGATGGGCTTGTTCGTCTCTACTCACTTCTACTAATGAGGTTTCTCCGGATTTTGGCGACTATCCTTATAACACCGTGCCGAATCAGGTTCAACGATTATTCAAAGCGCAGTCGATGCACGATCGGAAGCAATGGGATGCCAGACGCAAGCTTAGTGCTGATGAACGTAAGGCTACGCCTTATGTGGATTATATGCGACCAATTGTGGCGGATGGTGACACTGGGTATGTGTGATGCACATTGCCGAGGGGGTACCAAGGCTAATATAAACTTAGACATGGTGGCTTATCTGCTGTTCTCAAACTGGCCAAATTGTTTGCAGAGAATGGTGCCGCAGCTGTTCACTTCGAGGACCAGATGCACGGTGGAAAGAAATGCGGCCATCTCGCGGGCAAGGTCCTTGTCCCGATGGGCGAGCACATCAATCGTCTCACTGCAGCACGTTTCCAGTGGGATATGATGGGCTGCGAGAACTTGGTCATTGCTCGTACTGACTCGGAGAGTGGTCGATTGATCAGCAGTGCAATTGATGTCCGCGACCACGAATTCATTCTCGGTGTTACTGAGGAAGTAGAGCCCCTCGCAGAGACCCTTCAAGCGATGGAGCGTGAAGGTGCCTCGCCAGCAGAAATCGATGCCTTTGAACTTGATTGGGTTAAGAAGCACAAGCTCGTAACTCTGGATGAGGGTACGTACCAGCTTTTCTACTCTCTATAAATTTTCCTTGCTAACAATATCAGCTGTCGATGCCCACCTTGAAGCCGAAGGTGCCCCCCAATCTTCCCGTGACGCCTACAAGAGCTATGTTCAAAAGAACCCCGATCTCTCATTCTCTCGCCGTCGCGCCTTGGCCAACGACTACTCGAAGACCCCCGTTGTTTGGTCCTGCGATAGTCCACGAACCCGCGAAGGATTTTACCACTACCGCGCCGGATTCCCCGCAGCAACTAAGCGCGCAAAGGAATTCGCTCCCTACGCCGATCTCCTCTGGGTTGAGACCGGCGATCCAGACGTTGCAAAGGCTGGCTCGCTTGCCGGTGAAGTGCGCGCCGCGTACCCAGGCAAGAAATTGGTGTACAACTTGAGCCCATCATTCAATTGGATGGGCCAGGGATTCACCGAGGCATCGCTCAAATCATTCATTTGGGACCTTGCCAAGCATGGGTAAGTACAACACCATTTAGCAGTGACAAAGCTAGCTTTACTAACAGCATTAGTTTCGTTTTGCAATTGATCTCGTTGGCTGGTCTGCATACCAACGCCACCATTACCACCGAGTTATCCCGCGCTTTCAAGGACGAGGGCATGCTGGCCTATGTCCGTCTTATTCAGAGTCGGGAGAAGGAGCTTGGTGTTGATGTTCTTACTCATCAGAAGTGGAGTGGCGCTCCTTATATGGATGGTATTATGGGTGCCATCCAGAGTGGAAGTAGCAGCAGCAAGAGTATGGGAGAGGGTAACACCGAAAAAGGTATGTCAATTCTTAGTATCCAAGTTGAACACTCCTCTAATTGTTTTATGATAGGCTTCTGATTAAAATTTGTCAAAATACCTCGACATGCGTTATGCTACTAAGCGATTGCGATAGTTTGTTTCATTATTGTCTAGATACAAAATAGAATCCATTTCAATAACCTTTTTCGTGTTCAAACTGACTGAATAGTACCAGAACCTTCATCAGGATTGCGAATCCTCATGGAGAGGTCGAATCATTTGATTGATACTGCGCGTCAGCGTTTAAGTGGCTTTCAGTAATTGGGATTGTCATCTGCCACATTTACTTAGAACAGCCTACCAGAGTGGCCTTCAGTGGATTTACACGAATCTTAATGGCAGATTCTTTCGGCATCGTATTATTCCTAGATTCGTCTATAAGCCCCCCGCCATCTTTCCGACCTCGTATTCATAACGACATCGGACTAGAGGTGGGAGCTAACTATAATTCTGTCATCGGGTCAGTTCGCTGCGATGATCTCAACCTCATGTTCTCAGCGATCTTATGAAGACATCAAGTATCTCTCCATTCAGCAGTTGAGACCATGGACCATATACAAGAGAACATATGCAGTTACTGCAATCAGTTAAATTTCAGGAATCTTCCGTCTGGAGGTGAACCTGGGGTTCCTCATCAACCCCTCGGGTTCGACGCATTGATGTTCTTTCTCGCAATCTTCAAAGGCTACAATAGAGTATTGGTACTTATGCTGCACGAAATATATCTTGTCGTATAACGCGTCGTAAAAGTCCTCGAGACGGTCGCCACAAACAGAGGGCACTACGTTTCCGTAACAACGAAGATATTTGGACTGGCTGGGTGGATCGGGAGGCTGTTCTAGATCCGCACCCAAGTCTGAGGGTTTTCCAGGGTGGAATGATGACCAGCTAGCCCCCATGGTGGTGGACTTTTTGTTCCCCTTGGAAGAAAAGAGATTGTAAAAGAGAGAGTGAAAGAAAAAAAAAGAAGGGAGGAGAGACGCCACTGGGGTAGAGGCTTTATATAAGTTCAAAACTTATATAAAGACCGCTACCTAGGGTTTAGGTAAAGTTGTTCCTTCAGCAGCAGTGGAGACAAAATCCCCATATTTCTCTTGGTAGTACTTAACCAGACACTCATGCCTAAGAGGATACAGCCATTGGGTCCACCATACTTCAAAAGTTACAGGACAATCTGGAGATTTGAGTAGATTCAAAAGGATTTTCAGATCTTCTGGATTCAAATGGTCCAGATATAGAATAATCTTCACGTTTTTGTGGTGCCCTGATCTGAATATGTTTGAGCGTGCAATCATATCGACAAGAGCTTGGAGATAGGTGTGCCTGCTCTGGTGGAAAGGGCCATTTCTGTGAGACCAGCTAACTAGGCCACACGCAACACTTATTGGAACCGAAACACATAGCCCGGCCAAAAAAGCCAACACAGGATTCTTCAGGTTCTCCAAGGGTTCAAATATGCCATAATGTACTTTAGATAATGTAGCCAAAAGATTGTTAGATTCGGCATCGAAAATGACAGTAGCCTCTTTTGCCAAAAAGAAAAGGGGTTTGGGGTATTTGACAGCGCTCTTTCCGCTGGACGGTGATCTCTCAACTTATGGCGTTTAACATGTCGAAATGAAGAAAACTGGGATTCCGCTAGGGAGTCCGGCTCAAGCATTTTGGACTGGAGTCGGAAAGAAAGAAATTCGGAGCCGTGATCCCGTTGTTGACAAGTAGACACGACTGAGACAATTTTCCTAATTTGGTGTACGCCGAGTCCTCTGGAGAAGAATAAGCAATTTCGCTAAAGAGAAATAGCAACTTTATTGTGAGCTTAGCGCTGGTTATACTTTCGGGTTTCGGGCAGTGGTCTAACCAAATTCATTGTTGTTGGCGGAGGTTACCGCGAATGGGGAGAAATGTTGCTGAGACCGGCCTCACGGACTTTGCTAGATGCCAAAGCGCAAGTTGAATTCAGTTGGGTCCAATATCCTGTTATATGCGATATTTAAACCTATAGATTCCTCCAGCTTCAGAGACTCCTCCTATTTTCACCTCATCTTGTCACACCCCTGACTTTATCTGCTTAAACCAGGCTATCATCACCATGCGCAACTTTTTTGCCGTACTTCTCTTCACGGTCTCAGCTCTTGCTTCTCCAGAGCCACAGATCACTGGAAGCGGCGAGTCCAGTGGCAGCTTGACCAATCCCGATGCCGACGCATCTGCCTCCTCTGCTGCCTCGGCGCTGGTAGCGGCGATCCCAAGCTCTATCCTGACCGTAATGGAGACTGCAATTCCTGCCTCGTGGCAAGACGAAATCATCACGGATCCATCATTCCGCTCCTCGGTTGCGAGTGCCGCGTCCGCGGGGACTTATCCAGCTTGGTACAGTGAGCTTCCCAGCAGCGTCAAAGCCTGGGCGAGCTCGAACTTTGATGTTCAGGTTCTCGGTATCTCAACTACCTCGCAAGATGTTGCTTCAGAGACTGGTTCTAATGCTGTCGCGACAAATGTATCTGCTACTCAATCTGTCTCAGATGCCTCGCAAATCACTTCCTCTGGCACCTCCTCTGCTGCTACTTCTGTTTCCGGTTCCGCGTCTGCTTTCTCTGCAAAGTCAACTGGCGGTGCACCCGCGCCTACTAATGGTGTCGCTATAGGTGTTGTCGGCGCAGCCGGTGTTCTGGCTCTGGCTTTTGCCCTGTAGACTATCGCCAGGTGGAGGCCTTATTCGCTTCATTGATGGCAATACCACTGAGTGGCTCTTTACTGAAGGCTCTCACTAGAAATTGGCTCTCCAGAATGATAATGGATTATTACTGTTGTGAACCTAGCATCCTACCAGGTTATTTTATGAATATCTAGAAAATCCTCTTTCTTTAAGAAAAGAATCAGTAGACTGCAAAAATTCCAAAATTACCCAGCGAGCAATGTCATATACGATATTATTTGAATGAGGTAATAGATAAATTTGGTATATATCTGAAGTATGGCACTGCTTCACATAGTTGCTCATTGCTCTGCTATTTCAACCTCAGAAAAGCTCAATAAATATTAGTCTAGCCGTTCTTGAATAGAGAGTCATGTGACAAGAGCCTGAAAGAGTTTCTCTAAAAATGCTCGTATTGTATGAAAGACCAACTTTGGCGATTCTTTACAGTACGTCCCGAAACTGCTGCCACTGTCTACACCCTTTCAGTATTTATTTAGCCCCATTGCCGAGAAACACTAGACCACACTATGGTCTGATAGTAATTAGGATCTTTATCTGAAAAACAATATTACTGTACTAGTGGCGATACCATGATTTACTTTCATTAGAATACGGTGCCTCGTCTTGTAACTGTACTAGCGATCCAAGGGAACTAGAATTTGCCATATAAATGCAAACAAATCAAACACTAGAGCGTAGGAGTTCCTCGAGATTCTGACGGCCTGTTACTTCCCTTTCGCTCTTATGTGCAAGTCTGTCTGTGCGGCTTACTCGGCATTCGACCTGCAAATAGTGTCTTGCAATTACTTGCTTACTGTACTTACGGACTACCCACAAACCCGCTTGTTATACTACTCAGCCTGTCAGCCATAGCACTATTTATGAGACTTTGTAATACGTTTGGTGAAAGCTAACACAGAATCAGGTTGATTTGACACCTCAGTGTCGGGATTTTGAAACTTGTGCACATCACACTACATATTGTTGATGGAGACTTCAAAACTTTCCGTGACGCACAGCTTGTTTTGAACCCTCTGATGGAATATGTTGAAGACGAAAACAGGATGTCCAAAATAATACCGTGTGACTCATGTCGCCAACGTCGGGTACGATGCGACGGTCTTTTACCTTGCGACTCCTGTCAGCGGACCCGGCTTGCTTGCAGACGCGAATACGTCCGGAAAAAGCGCGGTCCGAAACGTGGGAGTGGAAAGAGGATAGAAGCATTAAGGGCTGCTCAATCATGCTTCAATCACGATGAGATTAGCACTAGCCAACCAGCGGAAGATCTCCTGTCTCCAGAAAATTTGCCACGGTTGATGAGACGCTGTGTCGACGTCTATCTAAATCAGATGTACCCGATAATGCCTCTTATCAAACCATCTACTCTAGTCGAATGGCTCAATCGACCGACGGGGCCAAATGAGCAAACTCTGTTATTTGCTCTATGTGCACTGGTCATCGCGTTCATGTGTGGTCGCAGCGAGTCCATTATCGGCTGCGGAGAATGGGCATCGGTCGCGCGGAGGTTCATAGAAAAGAGCCATTCTATGCGTTCGGAATATGATTTCATAGAGGACAGTACGCCTTTGACGCTCCTCGCGTCATTCTTTATCGCAGTTACGCACTTTGAATTGCATAATGTTCGACAAAGTTGGTTCTACCTGCGCGAAGCCATAACCTTGGCGCAAGCGCTTGGCTTGCATACAGACGAGTTCTACCGTGACATGGATTATATGAGCTCCCTATACTGCCGTCGAATTTACAACATTCTGTTCGTCACCGAGAGATCTTTCGCGGTAGCAAGACATAAACCAGCCCTTCTACCTCACCCATTACTTCTCTCTGATCCTGGGCTGAACAATCAGCTAGAGGACCTGGAGGAACAGCCGGAAATTGACCTCGGATTCCGCCAGCTTGTGCACGTTTATTCGCAGATCGATGCCAAATTTTTGGACTTCTGGAGCGGAAAAGGGACCATCAACACTACCCACTTGACATGGGACCCTTTTAGCCTGAGATTGCTTCAGGACTGCGGTGTAATGTCTGACGCCCATAAAGCTGATATTTTTGTGACACAGCATTGGCTAGACTTGGTTCTCTGGAGAGCGGCCCTTCAACAGGGGTTACTCTCTACCAAGGCTGGATCACGGTCTAGATCGTTTTCATACCCAGAGGATATTGCGCTGTCTTTGCTGCAAACATTGACATCATTTTCTAAGGAGTCGGTGACAATACATGGACTGGGGATTGTGAGTTTGACAACTTGTTTCCACGTTCCCTTGCGCTAACTGTACGTAAAAGTTCGAAAAAATATACGACGTAGGCAACAGCCTAGCTGACTTCATCCATTGCTCAACGAATTTCGCAGTTCGGACAGAGACAATGGCACAGAACATGGACCGACTATGTTCAATTCATAAACACCTCTCTTTAAGTCCAAACTCTCACGGTAAATTCGCTCTGTCTCTAGGAGAACGTTTGGCCGAGTACTTTATTTGTCTTGACAGCCCTTTAACAATGCTGCGTAAGTTGCCAGACGAGGATCCGGAAAACCAACTGGACGCATACACCCTGGAATGAAATATTTGTAGTCAAATTTATTTGATGTTCAAACCTTACGATCGTCTGAATCTCAGAGTACGTACATAGCTCCTAGGTACACCTAGAATCTTTGAAACTGAAATTTTTATCTACCAACAACAATTGACTGGAAAACATCCACCTCGGTCGAGGCAAACTTGCGAGCGGGCACTTTGTTTTCAAAAAGAACGTCCAGCTCTGCATACGTTCTCCCTTTTGGCTCTGGTAGACGGAAGTATACCCAGACAACGCAACAAAAACAGACACCGGCCCAGAAGAAAGCGGACTTGGCTCCCCAATTCCATGCCGTCGAGGTAAGCTGATAATTGATCAAGATATTGACCACGATATTTCCAACATTGTAAAGGTTCCGAGCCAAAACCACAGACTTTGCGCGCAGTCGTGTCGATGAGAGCTCCGATACAAGAGAATAACAGACAGGTCCCACCATAAGGTCATATGTGAACGTAAACACGGAAAGTAATGCCCCAATGGCCCAATTCATGGTAGTACCCCGGGGTGCCAATGAAACAAAGCCAATGATGAGAAGAAGGCAAAAAAGGGCGGCAGTCCCGTACAGGTAAAGGGTTCGTCGTCCCACGCGCGTTATGAGGAACCAAGAGAGTATCGTTCCAATCATGCCAAGGCCATATTGGATTAGGGACATGTTGAACGAAGAGCTTGCAGGGAGTCCTGCTGCGATATAGAAGACAGTCGAATAGCCCATAAGTTGTGATCCACAGATTACTTGGATCAGCCACACCAAACACACAATTTCCGTGCGCCGAAGATTGGACCGCTTAAAACATTCTCGGTAAGAAGTACCGGCCGAGGCTTCTCTTTCGATGTTATCAGTGTGTTCGATCATAGCTAAAGTCTCATCCACCATATTGTTCGACCGACTCATGAGACGGACGAGGCTACGACGTGCTTCCTCTTGTCGACCATGGCGGACAAGCCACCAGGGCGACTCCGGAGCAAACAAACAAATGATCATCAAAGGAATGGGCCAGGCCCATTGCACAGCGAATGGGATCCGATACGCCCACTGGTCTGGCCTATCAAGCAGACCTCTCAGCACACCAGAAACAATGAATTGGCCAATGACCCAGCAAAGATTGACATAGGTGGTCAAGTATGCTCGAAGACCGACAGGACAGACCTCTGAGGCATACGCAATAGTGATGGTTTGAAAGGTACCCCAAGGGATGCCGCACAGAATCTCCCCAGCTAGAAGCATCTCAATGTTTTGGGCGAAAAAAAGAAGAAAGATAAACCCAGTAACCAGGCAAAGGCCTCCGAAGATCGTCAAACGGTAGCCGAATCGGTCTTGAACGATACCCGTCAGAAAAAGGCCTATAATTTCGCCAATCACAGCTCCATTGGAAAGAGCAGATTTCCAAGAGGCAAGTATAACATAGGTTCCATCCGGCTGGAGTTGGCCGTATTTGCGATTGAATTGTGGAAGTGCGTAGAAACTGGACAACAACATGACCGCATATCCTTCCATGACCACCGCCATAGATAATCCTAATGACCAGAGGACCGCCATGGGATAGAGGCGAATGGCCTCTCGAAACCCCATTTGTCGTTCTGATTGGACAGCATGACCAGCGCCATCATTGATGGGCGTTTTCTGATTCTGTGTTGATTCAATGTGGGAGATATCCGAATGCTTCGTCATATTTGGATGCTTTACATATGCTGAGAAGTAGAAAAAAGAATTGGGCGGGCGTAGATATGAAACTAAAGCGTTCAAGGGAGAATCAAGTACATATTTATCGCACGCATACATAGGTCCAGGTGGGGTTGACTCCAGAATTGGACTTTGGCTTAGCTCGCTGGAGAGTGGAGGGGAGTAAGGCGTATCGGCCAAATCATCAAAAGAATGGATGTTAAGAGCCAGGTCGTGATTTGAGAAAACATTTGCTCAAACCTTGTCATAATCGCCGGCGAAATCTTCGCTGAAATTTTTCGCTGAAATTCTCGGCAACATTCCGGGGAAACTATTTGCAGTTCAACTGATACAACCCCGGACCTACCCCAGATCGCCGAGCCAATCGCATAATAGCTCGCTGAATCTCTCGTTAAAATATTTTAAGTCTATCGGAAGTTTAGGTCAGTAATCTTGTAGCAAAATTATAAGTATCTTCCAGAGTGTTGCGAACAAGCTGCATGCTCAACCCATGCTAAATTTTTCGAATTATGGCCTTTGTGACTAAACCTGTCGCCAACCCCCAGGCCGTCGTTTCTGGCTCGGAATATCGCTTTACCATTCTGACTGATCGCTTGATTCGGTACGAGTGGGCTTTTGATGGCAGTTTCGAAGACCGAGCATCAACCTTCGCCATCAACCGGCACTTTCCGCCGCCCAAATTCCGTGTTATCGACAAAGATGATAATCTCGAGATTGTTACCGACCATTTCCACCTATGTTACGATAAGCAACGATTCTCGCCCGCTGGACTGAATGTTCATTTCAACTTCAAACACACCAACTGGGGTGCTCCATGGCAGTTTGGGCTCGATGAAAAGCTCAACTTGGGCGGCTCGCTCAACTTGAGAGGGACAGCTCGTACTCTTGATCTTTGCAACGGTCGTTGCGATATGGGAGAAGGAGTGATATCTAGAGCAGGATATGCGGCCCTCGATGATTCGACATCCATGCTCTTCGATGGAGACTTTGTGGCGGGCCGGAAACCTGGCGATCGTATTGATGGATACCTTTTTTGCTACGGTCATGACTACAAAGCTGCGATAAAAGCATTCTACTCAGTGTCTGGCAAGCAGCCCATTTTACCACGATACGCTCTAGGCAACTGGTGGAGCCGATACTACCCCTATCACCAGGACGGGTATGTCCAACTCATGGATGAGTTCCGTGCACGCGATATTCCTCTGTCAGTTGCTGTGATCGACATGGACTGGCATCTCGTATCAGATTCTTCTGTACCTCATGCTGGATGGACCGGGTATACCTGGGATAAAAAGCTCTTCCCAAATCCGGAGCAGTTCCGCCGTGATTTACACGAGAGGCGTCTCAAGATCACACTGAATGACCACCCTCATAATGGTATTCATTCCCATGAAGATGCATACGAGGAAATGGCCGACGCTCTGGGTCACGATACCAGCGAAAAGAGGCCAATTATGTTCGATCCCTCTAACCAAAAGTTCATGAAAGCCTACCTGGAGATCTTGCATCGTAATCTAGAGAAGACCGCATGCGATTTCTGGTGGATCGACTGGCAGCAAGGGCCGTACTCTAAGGTTCCTGGCCTTGATCCTCTTTGGCTCTTGAACCATTTCCACTATCTCGATCATGGACGAGACGGCAACACCACTCCTCTTATCTTTTCCAGATACGCCGGACCTGGAAGCCAACGATATCCAATAGGATTCTCTGGCGACACAGTGGTCACCTGGGATTCGTTGGTCTTCCAACCGGAGTTCACCGCAACAGCGTCCAATATAGGTTATGGATGGTGGAGCCATGATATTGGTGGCCATATTTTTGGGGTTAGAGACGACGAACTCGTTACTCGTTGGGTACAGCTCGGTGTCTTTTCGCCCATTTTCCGTCTGCACTCGTCTGATTCGAAGTGGAATTCTAAAGAACCGTGGATGTATCGCTCGGAGTACTGTGAGGTCATGTCCAACTTTATGAGGTTACGACATCGACTGGTGCCATTCCTGTATACGTGCAATGTCGTTGGTTCTTTCGAGGATGAGCCTTTAATCCAGCCGATGTACTGGATGTATCCGGAATCTGACCAGGCGTACGCGTTTCCCAATCAGTATATCTTTGGATCGAAACTCTTGATTGCACCTATTGTTGAGCCCCGGGACAAGAAGACAAACTTGGGAGCTGTAAAAGCCTGGCTTCCCCCCGGTTCCCGATTCATTGACATATTTACTGGCCAATCTTATGACGCAGACAGGGAGATCACATTCTACCGAACACTGGAGGAATACCCGGTTCTGGCCCGTGAAGGAACCATTATTCCTATGGATGCAAGCCCAGCTCCAGAAAATGGCTGTATGAACGTGGACGCGTTCGAGTTTCTCGTTGTGATCGGCAACGATGCTGAAGCCACTATTTTGGAAGATGCTGGAGCCGAGGCGCCTTATTCGACTACAGGCAAAGGGCAACGGAAATACGTTGTCAACTTTAATCAAACCAAAGGGAATCTAACCGCACAGTCAATCGACCGACCCTCGAAATTCCGATTTCTATCATTGACATACGTTCCTGATGACTTGAAAGTGTACTGTGACGGCATCGAGCGAACGGACGAGATTAAAGTCGCCATCGAAGAGGACTGCCAGACTCCTGGTCTCGTCATTGAATGCTCGTTCTCCCAAGTTGGACACTGTATCACCATTGAACTCGGTCCCGATCCCAAACTCGAAGTGATGGATCCGACACGCCGTCTCGAGACTCTGATAATGGACTATCAATGTGAATTCGAGATTAAGGACCAGTTGTGGAAAGTCGTAAAAGATGACATGAAACCTGTTAACTCTGTGATGGGGACATTGTTATCGCTTGGGTACGATGCCTCTATCATAGGTCCTGTGTCTGAGCAGCTTTTGGCAGATAGTCGGCTACGTTAGCCTTTTTCTACGTGACTCTGGAAGAATGGTAGGGTTTTGACAATACAATATGTATTCTACAAAGACATGTATTACAGCCCATCTTTAGTAAAAAAAAATATATTTATGCAGATTAATACTAGGATTCCTTTTTATTTCTGTTTTAATTAAAAATAACTATATGTATATAGAAAATGTACTTAGACAAATTCTTTATCACTAGCGGAGGCCGAGATCTACATCGCCACCGCACAACGCCGATTCTGGAGACGACCTCGCATCTTCACGACTCACGAACCGTGAAGATGTGGACCGACCTCCATATATTCCCAGAAACCAATCCTCTCCATAGAAACACGGATCGGATTCGGAAGTTCAGAAGATACCACTGCTCACCACTATATCAGATAGCGGATGCGCTGAAAACCATGGAGATGGATTTCGCTCCATCAATCCGTTTACACTAGCACTTAGAAAATATATATGCAAACTGATGACGAAACAATCTCAGAGACATTAAGTCAAACAGACGGACCAATACAAATTGCATTCAGCAGTTAGTTACAGGATACTATCCTGTAACTAACTGCTGGCAAGATTCAATAGATTTTTTTTCGAATCAATATCACCGAGACAGATCAATACATATATGAACAAATAACAGAGACCGTGGACCATTTTCTCTTTCGATATCGGAGGTAGACTGTACACCGGACAGATACTATCTGTCTGCAATGTATATATATTTATCGAAGCAATATATATATATATTTAGATGGAAAATCGTTCTCCGATAACCAGAACTGGATATCTACTTTTGAAACAGTCCGAACTTCAATACGGTTTGCCATCGCTACAGATCGACTTGAGACTATTTAATCGTGCCGACGAGTGCGGATAGAATACTTCTCTCTACTGATCCCGATAGCTTGTGACAGACAGATAGACGTATTTCAACTGTCGAGGATAAAATATTGAACATTTGAAGAAACGTTTCCAAGCCAGTCTACTAACCAATACTAACCCACAGGAACCAACTATGAGATTGAGAGCCGAGATGGCAAATGTAGAAGAAAACACTGTATGGGCTCCAAGAAGACACGGCGTATACTCAAATATGCATGTATAGGTAGATTAGCGATAGTTGCCCTCTCGGCTCGGCCGCCGGGCGTTAATGAATTGTTTGTGTGTGCTGTGTGTATGTAGACAGTTTCTTGCTCAAGAGATAAACAATCAATTACATTCTATCAGGTACTTTACCTTGGATACATCTTCGTGGTCATGATTGTAAGGTTAGTTTTGCCCTCAGAGCATGCTTTGAAGAATTCGAGTCTATCCCCAGAGCTTCAGTTAAATGGGCTCTATGTTTCACGATATGGCAATATCAAGACTTCCAAGTATCAATCTCACAATTGCAGTCTTAGAAACAACGAGAAATACAATGCCTCCCCCAGTTATACCCTCTTTCATTAATTTCTTCAGCAATTCGCTCCACAATCTCTCAACCGCACAGATTCCACACCTGTTTCAGATAAATCTCACTCATCCAAAACCAGCAAAAGCCCCACTCATCGAAGCTCTCAGATCGCACGCGCTTATCCAACACGAGGATTTCAGGGTCTAGAACTAATGGGTTTGATCTATCAATCGCGGTACATTAAAGCATTGGCCTTGTTTTATATTACTTAACCATGGCATTGAGTATATATGGGGTATTTTTATTATTTAGAGAAGTCGTTATTGGTGAATGGATGCTTCTGGGACTTGTCATTTTGCAACACTTTGGATTATATCTCCGGTAAAGTTTGGTTCAAATAAGTACATTTCCCGGTTGAAATGCATTGGAACCTATTGAAGCTCTATCTGAGGTTGAATGTTGACGATGTCTTTTTGATTCAGCATTCATCTCAGTGTAGCCGTTGACTATCTTTCACTGTGGTATCTACATACCCTTAGTATATCAGTCTCCGAGATAGGACTTGACTTGGCTTGATGCTCTAGATTATATTATCAACTAAAGCTATGAATGACGGAACTCAAGGCCCAACAATTTTGGCAATATGCTGGATTCTCGTCCTCATCCCAGGACTAGTCCTAGCAGTCCGAATATGGTGCAAAGCTTTCCTCAGCAGAGTGATCGGCTGGGACGACTTTGTCATCTGTCTCGCCTGGGTACGTAGTCACACATCTTCGAAGTCTGGCAGCCAACTAACACGTGAACAAAGATACTCCAACTGATTTACACAGGCCTCGTCACAAAGGCCGTTCAAATGGGCGTGATCGGAAAACACATCGAAACAATCGAAAATCAAAGCATCGTACCACCGGCCCTAAAACTAATTTACATATCATTCATCATCATAATCATCGGATGCGTTCTCAGCAAGACTTCTTTTGCTATTACACTCTTGAGAATCGTGACTCGACCATGGATGAAGATCCTCCTATGGTTCATTATCATCACTATGAACGCCGTTATGTGGCTTTGCGCTGTGTGCTATCTAGCACAGTGTAAACCGGCAGCTGCTCTCTGGACTCCAAAACTCATGGGTACGGCTAAATGTTGGCCTACCATCGTCTTTGAAAGTATTGCTCTTACAGCTGGTGCGTATTCTGGGTGTATGGATCTTATTCTTGCCATTCTGCCTTGGTCTTTACTATGGAATCTTCAAATGAAGAGGGGAGAAAAGTTTGGAATTGCAATTGCGATGAGTTTGGGTGTTTTGTATGTCAATTATGATCTTCTTGAGCTTTGCAGTACTGATTAAATTACAAGTGCCGCCGCCGCCGCATTCATTAAGACTTCGAAGCTAGTCAATGTCTCCAAAGTCCAAGACTTTACCTGTAAGTGCCACTCTGTCTATTAAAATATCGATATTAACATAACCAGTCTACTGTTCTAGTATCATTATCTGGGCATCAACAGAAACCGGTCTAACAATCTTCGCAACATCTATCCCATCCCTTCGAATCCTCTTCGCTCGCATGAGATCCAGCTACGGTCAAACCGAGGGACCCGTATCAGGAAGCTATACAGTGACTGGAAAAGGGCGCAAGAAGAATATGAATGCTCATAATGCTGATGGATACTACTATTACGCCGGAGAGCCAATAACTCTACTGGATCGGGGTGATAATAGTAGCGAGAAGAGTATTCTGAACAGATTTGGTGGAATCAAGCATACCCAGGAGATTTCGGTTAGCTATGAGAGGAATGTTTATGAAGATCAGCTTGAACATAGGATGGGTGCGGTTAGTCCTGGTCGTACTCTGTGATCTTGTCTGATATGGTTGTTTGGTTTATGAGGTTATTTCCATGCTACGAATGTGTCCCGAGATGTATTGCAAATTTCCTTCAGGGTGAACCCTTTCTGGGTGTGGTATATTATCATATGTAAAGTTTCTCAATTGGTACACAAGATAATAAAAATATAGTGAAGATTTCAATGAACTACCAATACACTGTACACTAATGTAGGAAACATGAATCATCGTTCCTCAATATAGCGCTAGTAGTAACTCATACTATGCCAATAAAGTATGCATATCCATTACAAAAATCTCATTCATCAAAAAGACATCCAATTTTTTTTCAGGTACTTCTAGATCTAAAATACATACTAATACCAGGTACAGCGGTACCTTATACATGAAAGTATAGTGCCAAAGTACCAATTTGTGACGTACCGGAAATCCATCAGTTTGCTAATACCGAGGATCCACATGATACATATACATTGCAGATACTGTACTCTACCAAATTTCGCGAACATGTGAATGAAATAGTAAATATTAGATACTACGCAAATGGTACTCTCGTAGAGTCTATTCTATTGGTGATCGTAGCTGAATATACGAGTACGAGTAATTAGAACGGTTTCTGCAGGTGGATCCACAGTGTATACAGTATGCTAGTACAGTACGAAATGTAGTAACTACTGGAAGATGAACTGTATACTCGATTCAATCAGAGTAATAAAACTAAACAGAGAACCTAACGGGAAACATCTCGAGCTGAGAAAAGTAACAATAAAATGAAACAGAACCATCATCAGGAGGATTGGAAATTCCAATCCTCGGGAAAGAGTTACATCAGAAGGAGAAAAAAGTAAATCAAAACAGTCAAAACCATAGAGCAGGATGTCGATGAGTATACAAGAGGCAGCGACACCTTTTAAGAAGTAGATAAAAAGAAAGGAAGAAGGAAAGAACAAAAAAACCCCCAAAAGCCAATAAATTCATTCCATGTGGAAGTCAGCATATCGAAGTTTGAAGCTGAGAGAAGCTGATCAAGTTCCACGCTCAAAAGTGGTTCAAAAAACACCATTTTCCCCAATCGCAAAATATAAAAAGAAGACATCGCTTAAGAACGGACGGCAAGATCGTGAGGAAGTCGGGTATTTCAGTTAACGCGGAATGCGTCGAAGATGACTATACGCAAGTTAGTGGGGGCTCTTAAAATGAAAGCGGGAATCATTGAGACTGTGTAACTAACCTTCTTGTCCACGGCGACAGCCACTACCGATCCACATAAGGGTATTCAAGAATGTGTACCGTTCATCGCCGGTCTCCATGCCCAAGTTAAGACGGTACTTGTAGCTACCAGGGTTGATACCGTCGGCCATTTGAGAGTCATTGACTTTTTCCAGGACGTCCTTGGCACCGGTCAGCCAGCCCTCGGCCTTGATGATGATAAAAGCCGCAGGTTCATCGGCGGTTTGAAGAAGGTAGTTGGCGCGGATGTTGGTAGTAGAATCCTTAGTCACCACTTGGGTGTCTTGGCCACCGGGCTAAAATAGAAAGAAAATATTAGACGAAACGATTCGCTGAGGTCGCAGTAGTGGTGATATGACGCTGAGACTTACCAGGACAATTCCCTTGCCCCATCTACCGGCCCACTGTCCACCGATATAGGAGACCCATTCCCGATGACCCCAGATACTCGCACCAACACCCACTTTAGGGTTCATCTTGATGCTCATTCGGAAGTCAAGCTCCAGAGTTGGAGCCGGGATCTGAAGTGATCGGGCGACATCGCCTTCGGGGAAAGTGTGCAGGAGGTTGTTCGCCGGAATGGAGTCCTTCATGACACTGAGATAGGTCGGACATTCCAAAAGATGCTGGCGCTGACGACTGGTATTTTTGGCGCGCACTTGTTGGCAGTAGATGCATTGTACCGAGAGGCACTAGAAATACATGTTAGCGTTATGAATATTCGCCGGAATACGGATGTTGACCATCATCTCTGCCAGAAGAAAGCTGGTCGGGGATTCCTGCGAGATAACTTACTTTATCTTCTTCCTTAGCGCGGAACTCCACAAAAGCCGCGTGCACATCGTCCAGCGGTGGCGCGGGCAAATTCGAAGTGCTTGACTTGGGCTTTGGTTTCGGGGTCGGACGCGACGGAGTGGAGGATGGGGGCGCTGATCCGGGGGGTCCTGGTGGAGGACCTGGGGTGGGCATAGGCGGACGATTCTGCAAACTCTGCAGAGGGGTCTGCATCGGGGTGGCATGAGGGTTCACACCATTTGGAATCATAGTTCCATTCGGGGTGGGAATAGCTGTTGGGCCTGTTGGACCTGGTGGTGCGGCCGACGGACCGTTTGGTGTGCCGGGGTATCCATTGGTGGTGGGTAGACCATTTGGGGTCTGAGTGGGCTGTGTAGGTTGGGGGGCGTTGGGATGACCACGCAGACCAGGACACTCTAGCAAGTGTTGTTTCTGACGAGAAGTGTTCTTTGCGCGAATCTGTTGACAATAAATGCACTGCACGGAGAGGCACTAAAACCGGGTCTCGTATGTTAGTAACGAGGGCGAACGCGTTGGTGCTGAAATATTACGAAATACAGTCACGCACCTTATCATCTTCCTTGGCGCGGAACTCAACGAAGGCGGCGTGCACCTCCTGGTCGACCGTGCGACCCATGGCGAGAGTGGAGAGAGAGATCGTGAAGGTGTTTTTCTGAATCACTTGAGAATAAAAAGATCAGAAGTCACCAGTTGGATGGGGGAGAGTCGGATAGAAAGTCGATGGGGTTTTGGGGGTGGGGGTGGAAAGGGAGAGGAGAAGGAGAAATGGAAATGGAAATGACCAGACGGAAGAATACTCAGCAATACCGCCTTACGCGCGGTATTTCACGCGGCAGTACAGAAGTATCACTGTATCACTGGTAAGTGTCCAACAGTCTTAGCATAATTATATTAGTGAGTTGAAAATGAAAGTAGATTTGATACTATAATAATATAGTAATTACAGTATCATTTTTGTAATTATTCTATTCTTCATTCACTCGCTGTCAATCAGCGCGTCAAGCACTGACCACTTATGCGCGCGGCAAGTACGCATACACAACAGTACAGTATGTACAGCACACCACTGTATACACCACACTAGTAAGAGGAATCAGTCGCTATTCCTCGTAGTAGTATCATTATAAGAAACAATCTAAGATACAATATTAAATCTGCCAATACAATGTCCTCTTTATGCTAATCTACTAGCACACTCGATTTCGTATTCATAGCGACCGAGTCTATTGGCGCCAAGTCCACACTCGCTTAGGCCAGGCTGCCATAAGAGAGTCGGGGATAGCAAGAGGAGTACGGAGTACCTCTATGGTAGAGACAGGGGTATCAGAAGAACATTAGAATATGAGAGTAAGTTAAATCAAATCTTATCTGATCTTGTTTGATTTACATTTGCGTGTCAAATATGTAAGTATGTATGAGTATTATACCCAATACTGTTTGTTCGACTTGTTCGTACGGAGTACGCGATACTATCGCGTATGAGTAGTACTCATACCCATACTCCATACTTGCCAGTATTACCGACTGAACAATACTGGTGATCATACAGAGTATATAATTAATACTAGTAAATAGTAATAAATTGTAGTCGTAAAGAGTAATAGTAAATACTAATGAAGTATAATTGAGCTGGATCTCTACTGACAGCAGTAATAGTAGAGTGATCTCGCTATTAAGACTAATAATACTAGCAAACACATTCTCATATAAATATGCCCTACTTAATAAACCCTTAACTAGGGAATAAAATATAACCCGACTGGCAATATCATCATGGCAAATAAATGGAAATCGCCACAAACGCCCCTCAAGACAATAAAGAGTCATCTCAGACACCAGAATATCATCTCGCAACCCTCAAACACCACCAACACCACCTAATTCTCCACAACCCGTAAATAAATCTCTTCAGCTCGTGTACGAGACTTCCCTCCACCACCCTCACCCTGCGACACAATCAACCACCCCTCATTCGCAAGCGTAAGAATATTCATAAATGCCTGCGTAGCAATGACCCGACTAGTTTCCGACGGCGGAAGAATATCAGTGAAAGCAGTCAAAGTGGTACGAACACGACCACTACCACCATCATCGATACCACCACGCATAGACAAAATACTCTCACGAACAAATTCATAGAAATTAAAACTCTCTTGATGAAGACTCGAAATATCACGTCTTCGACTTGCACGATCTGGTCTCACACTCTCTCGATTAGAGAGTATACTGATATGTTCCCGGTCAGAAGCAAGTTCATCTTCTAAATATCGGGTAATATCCAGCTCATCGCCAAAATCAAGTCCACTTCCACCAAGACCGAGTCCTATATCCTCCCGGTCTAGTTCGAGATAACTTCTTCCGGTGAGAGGACTGGAACTCGTGATTCTATTCCTGTGTCTTTGAATCGAATCATGACGGTGTTCACTGCTCATCCCGATACTGCCGTACCGCTGTGCCTGACCAGAGGAATGGATTGATGCACTGATGTTCCAGGGCATTTGAGAGTGTTCATCAATAACGCTTGATGCACGACGAGCGAATTCAACGTCCGGTAGATTCTCTCGTTCTTGGTTTTCGCAACCTCGTGGATTTTCGTCTTCTTTTGCTTCCTGTGATTCTGCCTCGTATTCTCCTCTGAGAATCTCGAGTAAATTCTTTCCAGAGAAAGTGTTTAATGGATGTGGTTCACGATTTGCTCCAAGACCTATACCCACGCCTCCGAGTCCCTTACCATATACCCAGAATGCGGCGTTTTTCTTTGCAACTGTGGGGAGTTTGTTGTATGCCTTTTGTTTGGATGCTTGGGCCATGTTGGAAAGGTAATTCGTGTTTGAATTGTAGAGGTCTGTGTTTCGAAGACTCGTCTGCTCGTCTAGAATGAACTCGTGGATCCGACGTTTGCGAGATGGTGCGCGGTGTATTTCCGTTGGATCAACGGTTGTTCCCTCGCATGTTTTGTTTTCTTGCTCTTTCTCTTGGTTTGTCGTCGTATTGATATCCAGATCCATTATCACTTGGTCTAGAACGAGATTTTGGTCGTGAGTAGGAATGGCCATCTTTCCCCGTTAGCGTTCATATTTCTTATTGAGGAAAACCTCGATATCTATCGCTGGATCGAACTTACTTCCTCTTGATTAGGCATATCAGGCAATCCCTCACTCATTCGAGGCATGGAGGTAATCTTCCGTCTCTTCCGCGGCGAAAGACGACTAGAATGAAACTCAACGATATTCCCTTCCTCGTCGAACTCGAAATCAGGCTGAAGAAGAACACCCTCTTCATCTTCTTTGCCGGCCAAAGGAGTCTTCCCGAATAAGGCATGCTTCACCTGAGACCCAGAAACAGGCCCAAACACATCATCATCAACTCCTGGGAAGACTTCATCTGGTAAATGAATCTGAATATTATTACTCAGAGAAAATGTCGACTGAGACTCCGCTGACTTGGATTTACTCCAGAAACTCGAACTTTCGACGCGGCTAGTATAAGCTTGATCAAAGAGTGAGAAGTCGATATTTAGACCTGGTAGTCCTGTTTCAGGTAGAAAAGTTGGATCGTATGGGAGGATCAGAGAACTTGGTCTGAAAACGGTAGAATATAAGTATTTCTTTCGCTTCACTCATATGGCCCATTCAAGTGAGATACTTACTTGACTTTCCCAACATTCGGATCTAAACCTCCACCAGGCATGAGTTTAAACATTGAAACCATCTTATCTCGCATCGACTGAGCGTCTAGGAGAGTGTATCCGCATTGTTGATTGTATATCCTTGTCACGCCGTATCTATATCATCTTCTCAGCGCTTTCATTTCCAAGCAAGGATGCGCGATTCTTGAGTAATTGCAGTCAGAATATCACTTACAACATGCTACCCTGTAGTCGCAGAGCCATTGGGATTTCCGGACTGATTATAACTCTGCATGCGCCGGAGACGTTGACGTCGAGGATGGCTTTGCGGTTTATCTTGCGTGTTGTAGATTTGGGGCCCAGGGTTGCGGCCAGCCTGGATATGTTAAGAATATTTCCATATTGAGGGATTCGAAAGGAGGCTTACCAGACTGTTGCAACGCCATGCTCTGGTGAAGTGAGGACTGGGTAGGTTAGTTAGCTTCGTATCTTTTTTTCTGGTGAGATGATGGTCTCACTTTCGTGGCTGTAGAACATGATGAGAAATCACTTTGATTGTTATTGTATCTTTAAATCCAGGGTATACAGAAAGGGGATATTATGAGGAAGAGAAGAGGGAAGAGAGGAAGAAGAAGGGTGAGGGTTGATGGGAGAAGAGGAGTGAATGGCCATCTTCATTTCAATCTGCAAAACACAAAGATAATACCCAAGGATACTCTAGAACTCGAATTAGATTGTACCTAATAATGTCACTACACCATTTGCTTCAAAAGTACTAGTCAGAGTCACTTCTTCCAAAGCTCATTCATCTACAATAGAAAGGAGGCCATTCATATACAATGCACAAGAAACCACTTTTCAGTCAACCCCAATCGCGCAAGACGGCAAGATGGAAATAGAAAAGGTCAGGAAGAACAGAACTTGGAAGGGAAAAAAATATAATGGAATCTAAGAAGCGAAACACCCAACAAAACTCTTTCAGACAAAAATCGATAAGAACAGCAAAGCCCAGTAAAGCTTGGATAAATCGTGGTAGTAGATATAAAACAGCCCCAAAAACCTCAACATCATCAACACGCCTGAATGCCTGTATGTCCATGGGAATACAACATCTAGGGATAACTGGAACATCAGGAAGAGCTCAACGAAAGAGCAGAAGAGATGTATATCTCCAAAGCTTGAGCGATAATCAATATAATCCGGGTTGGGGCTAATGATCATGCGCTCTAACAGCCTCCCTGCCGTTCCTTTTTTTTCTATTTTATTTTCTTTGGATCATTGCAGAGTAATCAACAATTTACTCCAGGGGAATGCCCTCGTACTCGGAGTAGCCCAGGGCCAAGTTCATGTTCTCTGCGAAAAGTTAGTACGTTACATTTGAAATGATCAATGAGACTCGGGAGACTACTTACGCAGGCATTGAGTGGCGGCACCCTTGAGCAGGTTGTCGATGGTAGCGCAGACAACAACACGCTTACCGCTAGAGTGAACGGCAAAGCCACCGATCTCGACACCGTGACGACCAGCAATGTCCTTGACCAGAGGGGCCTCACCGGTGATCTTGACAAGCTTCTCACCGGCGTAGCGCTCCTGGTAAAGGTTACGGATATCACGAGAAGTCATCTCCTTCGCCAGAGGAATGCTGATAGTGTGGGAAATACCCTGGAACCAGACGGCGACGTGGGGGATGAAAGCGATGCTAGTGCCCAGTTGAGCGCTAATCTCACGCTCGTGAATGTGATCAGTCAGACTGTAAGGGATGAGGTTGTTGGTAAGGAACTGGACGTCGTTCTTGGGGCTGGGCTTGGTGCCGGCACCCGAGTAGCCGGAAACACCGAAGGTAGTGGGTTGACCACCCAAGAAGGGGACGAGAGGAGAGATACCGAGCTGAGCAGCGGTGGCGTAGCAGCCAGGGTTGGCAATGCGGGTCGCACGAGCAATCTTGGAACGATCGACCAGCTCGGGCAAACCGTAGGTCCACTTGTCGTCAAATCGGTAGTCAGCGCTGAGGTCGACAATGACATTGCCCTTCTCAGAGCCCTGATCGACAGCATCAACGAAAGGCTTGCAGACACCGTTGGGGAGAGCCATGACCCAGCAGTCAATGTCACCGTTCTCGGACATCTTGCGGACGTCCTCGGGGCTGAGGTTCTCATAGATGATCTCGCGCTTGTTGTAGCCCTGGAGCTTCTTGCCAGCCAGCTCACGCGAAGAAACATGACGGAGATCCATGTTGGGGTGGGCGTTGAGCAGGTTGATCAGAGCCTGACCAGTATAGCCACGGGCACCGATGAGAGCAACCTTGGCGGGGGTAGCGTTGGAAGCGTTCTTCTCGCCCAGGGGAGGGTTGGGGTTGGTAGTGGCGTAGGTGCGCATCGCGTTGAAGGCAACGGTAGGACGCACACGAGAGGCACGGAGGGCGTTGGAGGTGGAAGAGAAGGCACGCTTCTGCTCAGCAGAAGCACCGCTGACACCGTGACCCTTGGCGAAGCTGGTCGCGGCCTGGTGAGCACGGTGGAGGCGGGACTCAAGGTTGATGTCGCCGAACATCTGGCGACCGTTCTTGGTGAACTCCTGGACCAGCTGCTTGACTTCCTCGCCATTCTCAACACCGTACCAGAACAGAACCTGGCCGTCACGGCTCAGGCTACCGTCGGCCTTGTCAAAGAACCAGGTCAAATTCTCGTCATCCTCCTTGACAGTCCAGGCCAGCTTGGGGAAGTCCTTCTTGAGGCTCTGGAAGACATTATCGGCAACGTTGGTGAGCCAGCCGGACTTGGTAATAGTGAAAGTAGCTAGTTGGGCGATCAGGGATCCCTGCTGGGGAGGAAGAACAACAGCGAGAGCCTCCATGGGATCATCGTAGTAGAGCTTGAAGTCATTCTCCTTCAGACCCTCGACATAGCGGTCAACCACAGCGCGCGCATCCAGACCCTCACGGTCACGGACCAGCACGTCCTTCAGCTGCTGAATATCCTCGATCTCGGAGAGGGAAGTCTTGACGTGGACCTTGTTACCCCGACGGATCAGGGTACCAGCACCGGAATCGGTGAACAGTTCCTTCTGAAGGTCGGCGGGGTGAATGATAGCGACACTGGAGGAGCGGGGCAGGTCGCTGAGCAGCTCCTTCATTTCCTTGATCTTGAGGCGAGTACCGTGGCGAACCCACCATTGAGTCATCAAGTGGTCGTACTCCTCATCCAAGTTGATCGCAGAGATCTTCTCACCAGTATCACCGTTGAAGAGACCACCCTTCTCAGCCAAATAGACGATCTTGAGAGGCTGGAGAGCGCGAGCCAGCTCACCGGCCGCGACATCGGCGTTGACATTCAGAACCTGGCCATCGGGGGTTTCGGCCATAGAAGTCAGAATGGGCAGGCAGCCAGCAGCGATAGCCGACTCAATGGGCTTCTTGTCGACGCCATTGATCTTACCAACCAGGTTATACTTGGGCTTGTCGAGGTAGTCGGCAGAGAATACGCCGGCGGTCAGAGGACGAGCACGAATACCCATTCGCTCCAGTTCCTCGACCAGCTTCATGTTCTCCTCCAGGAACAATTTGCGGGCCAACGAGAGGGTTTTACCATCAGTGACTCGAATACCGTCCTCGAATTGGGGCTCAACACCGGCATCCTCAAGCATCTTGTTGAGCTGGGGACCCGCACCGTGAACAACGATAGGGTACAGACCGACATGGTTCAGGAAGGCGAGTGCGGAAGACAAGGTCTGCAAGTGCTCTGTGATGATTGCACCACCGACCTTAATGACGGCGAATTGCTGGGAAGAGACGGAGGTGAAGTGGGAGAGATATTGCTGAACCTCCCGCTTAGAACCAATATTGCTAAGCAGTTGAACGACAGTGCTGCGAGTCGAACTCAGGTGAGGATCAGTAGCACGAGAGTAACCACGGGCTTGCGACCGAGCAGACTTCAGCTTAAGACCAGCTGTGAGACCAGCCCGGAGGGGAGTATAAGGTGCGGAGAAAGATCGGAGGGGCGTGGAGGAGGCTCTCCGCACAGCGGAGCGAAGGGACAGCATCTTCGACATGCGGCAGCTTCAATTGGGAACTTTGGGCGAATTGACCGGGTGCTAACTTGAGGGGAAAGTAATCCCCTTGTTAATTTAATTTGTACAGAGAAAAAAGGGTGGGATAAGAGGGGAGAGATTGAGGAGGGGAAGGAAAAGAAGAAGAGAAGAGAGAAGAGAGTGAACCATCCGAGAAAGAGTGACTAACTCAGGCAGAATTTGGCAATTCTCCACCGCCCACCGCCTTCTCCTCAATCTTTCTTTTTTTTTCCTTTTCGAGTGAATTTCCTTCACGAATGAGAATTGTTAGCCAGCCAATATTGCTTTTTTGGCTAGAAAATATTTATGCGTGTCTTTTCTATACAAATTAGATCATTTCAATTACGACGCTCTTCTACAAATTGAGTTGATTCTCATGCACATCCCATCAATTTCCCCTCCCCCTTCAAGGGCTACAGCGGTGTCGGCGCAAATCTCGCATCCATATAAGCGAACCAAAAAATCAAAAAAAAATCAGATAGCCCATAATGACCCGATCAACCCACATTTAGCTGCAAAGTCTACCCGAGGAAAAAGGCTGGAACTGATTCTTCAATATCGACTTTAGTCTAGTGCCAAGTTATCTGATCCTGTCGGCGACTGTGACTCGTGCGTGGCGTGGCTCGACTATCCACTTCCTCCACTCGGTCTGAGCTTTTCGTCCATTCAGATGATTATATGGTTACGAGGACCCTTCCCGGGGAGAGTCAACTGGGAGTCAACCTGGCGTCAGCCGAGTTACTGGGTCTGCTCGTACGAGATGAGCGGATTGTGTGCCAAGAAGAAGCGGGTCGCGGACTTTGTAACCTGTTCAGTCTCGGATCAGATATGATCTCCGAGTGTCAGGCGTACGTAGTACAGTGTGTAGGAGAGGTGTTGGAGTAGTAGTGTGACTAGCGGAGTCCGACAGACATTGGGAGACGTAAATTGGAGGTGTAGAACGTATTAGCTACGGAGTCTGCCAGTAACGTACCATATATGTGGCTGAGTAGCCATATCTCTCGGATACTCCTAGGGCTGTACATGAGCATAGTGGTGTGTATGTTTACTACTGATTGTGTTTGTATCTGGGATGGCTTACACTGATACAATAAGTACTTCTGTGCTATGTCCTGGTAATGTACTCCATGCTGTCTAAGCGAAACTGCACCATCAGAGTATCAGTGGAGACTCAGACTGCACTCTTCAGGCATTCAGGCATTAAGACATTACTGCAGCTGGCCAGTAATAAATAGCAATCGCATAATATGACAAACTAACGAGTATCATATACATTCCCCGGACGAGGGGGCAGGGCTTCATCCAATGCAGAAAAAAATATAACCCTAAACATCGGACGTCGCTCGTCTCGTCGGCACGGGAGGATGGCAGGGAATTTGGTCATTTCAACAAACATGGCGAATACAGCTGACAAAGGAAAAAGAAAACAACAAGCACAAGCACAAAAGCAGGAGGTATTAACGGTTAATGGCTGGAAAACGCGATACGGCCATGATTCCTCGACAAGTAAAAACCCGGTAAAAAGTTCAATTCATTTCCCCATGTTCCCAATTGAAAAAAGCACAACGCGCGTGGCTGCGTGAGATTGATTCGAGTGTCGAGTCGGTGGTTCATATCTAGTGCTTGACAACCGCGACTAGATAAGAAAGTGATCATGTTAGCGGGAGATCCAACAACTAATCCAACTTCGCAAATCCTAAATTTGCAATCCCCCGGGGGTGTTACATACCCGGCACAATGATGACAACCAACAAGACAATCACGCAAATGACCAGGCATACGCGCATCTTCATGTCCTTCCACCACATCTGCTTGCGCACGCGGTTGGCACCACGACGGAACCCCTGGGCTGATACGGCCAAATTGTCCGTCTTATCTTGGAGGGAATCGAGGCGCTCACCACGCTGGGAGACCTTGTTGATATTCTCGCGCATGACACCGACAGTGTCATCGATTTGCTATTGATCGGGTTAGTCTGACTGTTGTTGCCGCTGCCGCTGTACCGAACCCATTGTTTGGGTAACAAGTATTCCGCAAACAAAGCCTGCGCGCTGTATACCGCGGTCTACATTTCGCACGCCGGCTTGTTTCACGGAATCATCATTTCACATCTTCGGTCGGGGTTTTTGAGGAAGACTAACCGCTTGCAATGCGGCCGTTCGCTGATTGCCATTTTGGGAGCCACCTGCGGTTGCTGTCGCGCCTTGCCCGCCGGCAGGGATATAAGGGTCGTAGGGCTGTTCGGAGGCCATTTTTGATTTGGGAGATAGATCTATAAGGAGGGGGAGAAAGGGTTAGATATGTTTGGCGAAGGGAGACTAGGCTTCCTCGATTTCGGATAATCAGGGTGGCTCGGATCGGGATGGGGAAGGGAGTGGACCGACCAGGGGGAGGGAATATGGGTGGCGGGAAGAGAAGGATCGAAAGGACGGGTTTTTGAGATGACTGTGGCTTTTGAAGTGGGATATTCGAGAGAAGAACGTGGGAATGAAGTCGTGAATTGAATGGAAGATTGTCGATCTGAAGCTGACTGCCTCCACGGCGGGTTTCGCCCAGCGTCACGTGAGTGTGGCGCTGTCTCAAGACCCTTTGGATGCCACAATTAGGTACATTACATTAGGGAGAATAAATTGGATTTATGATTGGAACAATCCAGAGAGTATTGCTTATATTTATTGAAATGGCCACTTGTTTTGTAAAGTGGCTGTGGCAATCCAGTCACTACACTATAGTACACTGCAGTGTATGAGGCCAAACAACGCAACGTGGCAGTATACAACAACCCATAGATGCGATATCCAGAGTTAGTATGCAATACTTCTAGAAAATCTACTTTATATCAGAAATAGAACATATATTTAGACTAAATAATCCCATCTAATGACTCTATTCTACCATTTAACCCTACATAATATAGACTACACTGCTGTATCTCATTAAATCACAACTGTTTTGGTTGCTCGAGGAACCACTTCTTAATTTAGCAACACGCCCCGAACGTGCCGAGTTCAACTTTGAACTTCACACCGCACTTCCGAGTATCAATCACTTGACTACGGGGTACACAATGAATTGGAAACTAAGCTCACTCCGTACAAGATACCCTTTCTATACTGAAATCCTCAGATCAATGATCTCATTCGATTATCGACCCAACTGCCGCACTCCCTGCTGTCTCGGGGTGTCTCCACCCCCTGCACCATCGCTGCATTTTAACGCCAACAGGCAGGAGATCTGTCGATCTTAGTGCTCCGGATCTGTCGATTTATGTACGGGGTACTTACAGAGTCCTCGTTTGATCCTTTCGAGAACCCTACGACACAGCCTCCTAAGTACAGCCTGATGGGGGCGGCTCTCTTGTCGGCAACGTCTCTGTCTGAGGCAGACACAACCCCGGGGACGATGTGATGATATCTACCCGGTGATTTACCATCTTTACAGAGTACTAATGTAGAATATATCGACGATCTCTGATTATTGCTTCAAGTCATTGATATTACTTACAACTCAAAAATAATCGAAAAAGAACACCCATCCGATTTTAGGTAGATTCGATAATGCTGCTACGCTCAGCCCTGTGCTGTCTACCGGCCATGATTTTTAGATATCTATCACAAGCTACCGACTCGCTTTAGCCCCAATGTGACTAACTCCATCTCTGAACCCTGGCCCCCATTCACCCTCCTGCACTCTGTAGGGCGAGTTCGCTCGCTGTTGGAGTAAACCTGTTTCATCTTTCGTCGATCCCCATTTCCTCGCATCTATATTGGGCTTTGTATATTCCTTCCATAGGTAGTGCCTGTGGTGATTCGCTCATAAGTGTTCGGGTACTTTTTATATGGGGACTGTTCTGCGGGATTAGACCGGTTCCTTCTGAACGGTTTCTTCGATCGTTCAAATAATATTAACTTGAAATAGATTCCATCCTTGCCTTTCATTCTTTGCAATCGTCCTCTTCTACATCCCTTCTCTGTTCTACCTTGCTTTACTCTCAAAATTCTCCGATTATCTCCAGAGTACTGAACAGTTATCCGCGTTTATTTCGCCTTTGCAATGAGGCGATTATGGTGGACAGCACTACTTCTCTCTCCACTGGCATCGCAGGTGGCATTTACTATAGAGCTGGATCTATCATCTGAAGGTTTGCATCTGCTACTCACCATACTACCCAGTACAGATTCATTTAACCAGGTACATAACCAGACTCCATCAAATCCGCGGCTAAACATGCCGCAAAAGGCATGCTAAACTACTACACCGGTTACCGTCCCGGAGACGTACCAGGCAACATCCCAGATCCGTATTATTGGTGGGAATGCGGTGCAATGTTCGGCGCAATGGTCGAATATTACTATTACACCGGCGACGACCAATGGAACGACTGGACAACACAAGCTCTCCTCCATCAAACTGGCGATGACAACAATTACATGCCCGTAAATCAAACCCGTGCAATGGGAAACGACGATCAGATTTTCTGGGCTTTTGCCGTTATGTCTGCCGCCGAAACAAAATATCCTGATCCACCCTCCGACCAGCCTCAATGGCTTCAACTCGCGGAGAATGTATTTAATTCACAGGTCGCTCGGTGGGATACGTCGACTTGTGGTGGCGGATTGCACTGGCAGGCATTTTCGTATCTGGGGGGATATAATTTGAAGAATTCGATTTCGAATGGGGGACTTTTCAATGTTGCTTCTCGATTGGCATTGTATACGCGGAACGAGACGTATTCTGAGTGGGCGAATAAAATTTGGGATTGGTCGGAGGATATCGGGCTTATTCGATCGAATTATTTCATTTATGATAATACGGATTCGAAGGATAATTGCAGTACTTTTGATCAGACGCAGCATGCTTACCTCCCTGGTGTTTACTTACATGGAGCTGCCAATATGTACTCTCTAGTAAGTCAATGGCACGACGGGATCCTCGAGTCTTGCTAACCACATTATACCAGACATATCAATCACGGACATGGGAGAAACGAGTCAGAGGTATTATCAATGCTCTGGACTATTTCTTCGAAAATAAAAATTATAATGTCATGTCTCAACCTTGCGAGGTAGCGGAGTGCAATGTCAACGAACAATCCTTCAAGGCATATCTCGCCCGATTCATGGGTGCAACAGTCCCACTCGCCCCGTTCACAGAGAAATCTATAATGACGAAGATTAACGCCTCTGCGATTGCAGCAGCGAAACAATGTTCCGGTGGATCAGATAATAAATGCGGACTACGCTGGACGGAAGGGGACCAATATGATGGGAAGACGGGCATTGGAGAGCAAATGTCTGCACTGGAGGTGATTCAGAGTACGCTCTCCAGACCGAAGAAAAAGCCTGTTTCTAATGGGAATGGGGGTACTAGTAAAGGAAATTCACCTGATGGTGGTGGATCGAATACGAAGGATACAAATGTGAAAACGAGGGATATGACTAAAGGAGATAAAGCCGGTGCAGGGATTTTGACGGCTTTGTTTGCTTTGGTGCCGGTTGGGGCGTTGATGTTCTTGAGTGAGATGATTTAGCTTTTCGCTTGATGTTGTTTTGTATGTTTCGGGGTTATTGGAGTTATGTGGAAAATGGTGGTTGCTTGGGCTTATAGTTGAATATGTGAATATGCTTAAGACCACTATCATGTGATACATTATGGCGCCTGTCATGGTCCAATCAAGTACCATGGCTACTAATGAATAAGATATCACGTCTAGAGTACTAGTCTAGGCGTAAATTACTGATTCATTAACTGGTACATTGTTAGTATTAGTACTAGTACTTGCTAAGAATGATTCTGAAATCCAGCACGTACCCAGTAGGTATCAAAGGAAGATCCATGCAATCGTAAAAAATATAATACACACAGGCCAAATCCAAAGGGCACACGATAGCACAAGCATATAATACATAGTCCACACCATACCAAACTCCTGAGCAATCTACCATGAAATCCCACTCGAACCCGGCTATCACAGCACGAGCTATCGAGTATTCATTCTAGTAGACCACCCAGTCCAGGTGAGTCATTTAAATTTCGTCCGTCCCACAATATACGAAAAGCAAGCTCATTTCTCTCCAAGCATTTCCTTCCGCATTTCCTCCCGTTGTACCTTAGCCTGCTCCTTAGCCTGCGAACGCTGCGCATCTTCAGCCGCACGTCGTCGATCCTGCTCTTCCTGCGCCGCATACCAAACTGCAACAATCAGCACATATGTCCCAGCAAGTGACCATTCCAACCACGCTCCAGGTACAACCGGTAAAGGTAAACTCACTCGACTTATCCGACTTAGACCATTCCTTCAATTTAGTCACGTAATCATCGAATTCCTGCTCACGTCGACTCCCCTGTTCTGCGGCACGCTTTTGGAGATCTGGATTATATCTTTTTCGAAGTTCTTCGTCTGTTGGTCGGATGTATTCGACGAAGGCTGGACCTCCGATTGAGATGAGGATTCCTCTGCGCGTCTGTCAGTTTGTTTCTTTCTGCTTGACTGGGTGAATCGAGGTATTGCGAGCTGCAAGGAGTGTTGTAGATTGTGAAGTGATGAGTGGTAATTTACCCTGCGATAACTTTGAACCAGAGCCCTGCACGAGACATTTTGTTGGAGGTGAGAGAGTCAGGGTTGGTTTGGGGTGCAGTTGGAGTTGGAGTTGGACATCATCGCGATCAGCACGGCTCTGATTTGCTGGCGTGTGGGCGGTGAGTATGGCGGTGAGACTACATGGTCTACATCTACTAAGCCGACAGAGACCAAAGACACGATATGGTTATGATGCTTGAGATTCTGCTTTAGTCAAGAATTAATCTCACCCGAGAGTGAAAGAAGTGCATATTGGTGCGAACATTGTCTATGGGATATGTACGAATACTATACTATGTAGAAGTATGTACGATTAATGTGGATAGTTCCAAGTCTTCGAGGGAGTCCCGAACTCCACAATGGACCAATTCTCGAATAGGAGGAGATCGAGATGATCGACCTTGATCGACCTTCCCCAGATTATATTGGGGGCCATTGCAAAAGCAACATCTATAAAAAGTATATATCATGCTGTATATGTATATGTAGACACGAGAAAAAATGAAATCACCGCTCTAAATCATAGGTAGAGACTGCCCTATATCGGGGCGACTCTGTCTCCCTCCAATCCTCCTGTTTCCCAATATTAGGAGTTGGCTTTGCGATTCTCAGAATCCAGCAAATGCAATATTCAATTGGTAACAGGAGGAGTAGGACCCTATTACCGAAGAAACATACTGTCACGGAGACCATGGCCAAGACTGCGTCGAGCCAGTAGTGATTTGCGGTCGCGACAATGACGCTGAGGACGAGGATGGAGTATAGGAATGCGAGTACTGTGTAAATGATTTGTGAAATGGGTGATTTTCGGACTCGCTTTCCGCGGAGTCGGTGGAGGGTTCCGGAGTGGTAAAGGAATGTGCAGCTGATGCAGAACGCGTAGGTGAAATGGAGACTTGGCATTGCGGCGAATTGATTGACGGATTTACTATTTACCCAGACACTTTCGGCGTGTTCTTGTCGGACTGTGTCGAAGAAACCGTATGATTCGGGGAGGAGGCGAGGGGGCATGCAGGGGTAGACGCAGAAGGTTGCGAAAGCGAGAAAGTTTCCTAGGGTCATGGTACGTCGGGCGATGGCGAATGTTTCGGCGTCGGGTGCTTCGTGATAGAACCAGGAGAGGAATCTGTGATATCACATTAATATCTATGGATATTTCGTGAAGGTCGTGGGGAGGGATCGACTTACAGCACTGTGCCTGGGATATGAACGAGGGAGTAAATACGGTTGAAGAAGGTCATCATCGCTGGGGCGTTGTCGACGAAAAATCGTTGATAGTCCGATTCCATGATAGGGAACATCCATCGGAAGATAGAGTCATGTTCGAACCAGAGAATATCTTCACCGTGTTGCTGGGCAACTTGAACAACTTCGATTTGAGCGGGTAGTAGCCATTGTGACATGGCCTTGGTGACGGAGTAAAAGAGGTAATTAACGGCCCAATAGAACATTTCGATAAGGAAGGGATATTTCCACAGAATCCTGCTGTGAAGGTGATGTGCCCATCGTGAAGAGTCTGGTGTTTCAATGGGAATTCCACAAAATTTCTCTGGTTTTTGCGGACAAGGGGGTGATTGATCGCGGCCATTATTAGGATTAAAGTAGTCGTCGTTTGATTTCTGTGTATTGCCGCCGAATATACTGTAGTTTTTGCGTCGATTGAGTATTAATGAGCCAAGCATGATGCTCACGACGACCTATTTGAGATCAAGGATTAGCTTCAGCTTCCTATCTTCTCCGTATACTAGGTAAAAATATCGTATGGGCAAACTTACTATTGGCTCGAGCCATGAGTGCGACGCAAACTGTGGCTTACCCAGTTCAGGTGTAGTGGATGACATGAAGAAGAAATAACAAAACAAAAAAAAAGATAGAATGAAAGAAAGGAAGAAGAAAAACAAGAATGAAAGACCGGAAAAATCGACAGTCTTGCGAGGGGGAGATTAAATCTTAGGAATTAAGAAAAGGTGGGCTTCAGCCAAGCAAATAACAGACTCAAATGATCGACACCAAGGCTAAATGCCACCGACGAAGACAATACTAGGCGTAGTTTAGTTTAGGCGCACCGCTGCACCTCATTCAGAAACAGAGAAAGTATGGCCTTGAGATCGAAAGGGAAAAAACCTGCGCTGTCAATAAGGGAGAGTACGCGTCTAGGGCATAAGGAAAAATTTCATTGGCTCGCACTCGCATCTATTTCAGGGTGGAAATCGGAGTTAGGAGTCCGGCTCTTGAATCGTATGGAGTCGCAGCAGGAGAATACCTCGAAGCAGGTTTAGCGCGGAAGGGAGAGCGGGGGGTTCATTCTCCATTCTTGTTACTGTAAGAGTACTAAAAGCATCATTGAATGATCCTGGCATCGGATTTCGTCCAATCGCAATCCGGCACGAATACGTATACGATCCAACTAATGTCGTCGTACTAGTAGAAGTGGAAGTGGGCGGAACCTCCGAATGTGTATATAGTACAGTTACTAGTTCAGTTAGTACTGTAGATGGTCCAATGGGTTTCAGTTTTGTGTTGAGACACTCCGTACTCGTATTTCAGATGATCATCGATCGATATAAGGCTGGAATTAAATCTTAGATAAGCGGGTCTATCCTTGCGCTTTCAAGGGGTGTGATACGTTGATACACCCTATGATGGAGTTTTGATTTGTATTTTGTGGTTATCATTGTTATTCTCTCGAGGAAATTTCTTTTCTGTCAAGTCCTGTTTCTCATTTACATAGTATGATCCATGGATAGTGTCTCTACCATGTACACCGTGCAAGACACGGCTCCGAAGTACATCTTGGCATAAGCCGGAGTTTCATGCGGACACTAGCCGGGTCCGAAATCTGCATTACTGGGATGATCGTGAATAAGGGGCTGTGCCCTAGTGTAAGCGGAATCGGCCAGACCGAGGAGACTGAAAACCAGAACTTGATTGGAATTCTTGATTATTGATCGTCGCAAACTTGAATCGGAAGTTGGTCGCGCCGAGAAATAGGGTTTTCTAGAGTTGGCCCCAAAATGTGTCAATCGTGAGACAACGTGGTGGATTTGTGTCTCTGCAGAGTACGGAGGATCGGAGACGGAGGAATCGGATACGGAGGATGGGATTCCCGGTTTGTATTCTCGGGGCTCGGTTTAATATCCGTCCATATAAGCCCTGTCTTGTTCCTTGGTGGATCGAACAATTGAAGATCTGCACTATTGTTTCTTCATAAGTGGTTTTGTGAGCTCATTTATTCGAGTATAAATTGTGCAAAATGGGCACGCGATCAGTCACGCGACAGCGGCATTCCTGAATTGTCTACTTAAATATAAGTTTTATTAGTATGAAATGTAATTAAGGAGAGTATTACTCTTTCGCTAGTGTTATTTTAATAGTTATCTTCGATTGAGTCACTTGTGAGACATGTGGAAACAAGAACCTCTCACACAATCTGACATACATAATAGTTCGTTCGGTCCACGATCCCGACTATTGAACATGGCTAGTTCATGCAGTGCAAAACCCAACATTGAGATAGACTACTTCAAGTCCACCGAGCTACAATTATGCTTCCGCCAGTTGCCGGCACCTAACACTAAGCTTAACCCACCCCAAATTCACGTGGGTTTTGAATGGTAGCCAAGATTATGATCCTCTGTGCTCCATCTGCTATCAGAAACTAAGTTTCCACTTCGGAGTCGGAGTCGGTCGTGTCGAGACCGAACCGACCGAGGGTGAAGATGAACGATTGAAGCAGATGAAAGTGAAAAGATTAACAAGAACAAAAGATGAAGACGGAAAAATTTTTTGGCACTTGGCAATTACGGGTGTTTTGTGTAAGATGTGGCAGTGTCTGTATACTAAGTGGCAGTCTCGTGACTGAGTACACGTCTAAGGCAGCGAAGAAACTAACCAAACACCGAAATTAGAAAATTTTGGATATCATTACATACTCCTCGAGGAACAGAAGCATTCCATTCCAAGCAAGTCTGGACTTTGGATCACAATCATTTGAAGGTTATCTGATTCGGTCTATTAGTACATTTGACCATCCTCATAATGGCTAGGGAGTACCGAGAACGCTCTCGCACTGTTTACAACATCAACACTGTTTCCTTTGACCAGAATGAGCACCAGTGTCTCGGGTGACATATTTCATCCAAGGCGATCGCACTACAAGTCTCGCTTTGGCTGCAAGCTATGTAAGGCGAGACGGATCGAGGAATGTATTCTGAGATGTACCGACACAATAGGGTTCGACATGAAATACAGACTCTAGGAATGATACATGGTGATTGCTACCTAGCAATAGGTAGTAGAAATTACCATCCATGGATGTATCGTGAAAAAGCGCAGACTTCGTTTCGTCAATCTATTATAAAAATGGCCGTAAAGGAATTCCATAGATGTGATAAATAACATAACACTCACAACATACAGGTTCCAAATCAAGTATCTCCATTCTTGTGTTTATCGTCATCGTCATCGACACTGTCGATCGCGTGTTCATCCTGACATGTAAAACCGCCGTCGTGACTATGAAAATCCCGAAGAAGATCAGCTGCAGTGCGAGACCGATGAGGATAATTGTCTTCCCGAGAGATGGATTACTCGTGCTTGAAAGTATGCCAGCGTCTATACATTGAACAATGAAGGAGAGGACATCGCCAGTAACGAATTTTTTTTTGTCATCCAAGATGATCGAATGAGGGACAACGACTCTTCAACGAAGGCGACAATGACTCGACCGATGTATCCTGCAATTTACACTTGGTCATATCAGCGACGAGTTCTAAACTGACGGAACTTCGAGGACTCACGGATCAATCGTAGAATAAAAGGAATGAAGTGCTATGTTAGATCGCGAATTAAAAGATACACAAGAGCTATGCCTGTAAGTGAGAATGCAACTGCAAAGGCAATCGCTGCCCGCAGTGAAGGGGTGTATTCGTAGAGGTTGTATATCATGTCGAATCCCGTTGTGTCAGTAGATCTCCAGACCCTGAAACAATATCCTGGAAACTCATATTGATGTAACGCGTTTTTCCCCATCCAAATAGCCATATACCGTCAATTGTTAAAATTGTATGAATGACCGGGCCTCCTTGGCCACTCCACGGAGATGTTCTGAGAGCTAAGCGTTGCTGCTGCGAGGGTTAGAATGTAACACTCCTATTCGAACTCGCTAAATGGATAGAGAGTTAGCCAAGAATACTCTAAATTACCTACATTCTGATGTGCGAGCTTCTACTCTATAATCCATTGGCCGAAACCGAACCTTCGAAGTATTCGTCAATTACGAACATATAGAATAGCCCAAAGTTCACTAAATGGGGTTTAAGATCGGGATTTCAAGTCAAATTGGTTCTGCCGATGTCTAATAAGAATGAAAGACGAAGCAATTGAGAATATACACAGATAACAAAAAGATAAGAAGATGAGAAGATGAGAATTTCTTGGCATTCGGGGATATTAGGTAATATGTGGCTGTGTCTTAGTGGCTGTGGGCAACCTCCTTGTGGCTGAGTACATGTCTGAGGCGACGATGAAACTGACTAAACACTCTATTATTACAAGTTGAATGAATACAAACTTATGAAAATAGAATACTTTCCAGGCTAGCATTAATGACGTTGATTATTTCTCCGAGACATGGTGATGTAGTTGATGTCTATGTACCACCATACATCCGCCATGTACACTACACCGTAGTAACTTTACAACAGACTACATTGTATACTTCTAGACAAACTAGTAGACGGTAATGAGAAATATGAACTCTGGCCGAATAGATTATTTCCCTTACTTCCCAGAGGTAACTTTCGTGGGAATGTAATTTCCCACTGTTATACTCTGAGATGATCAGCCTGCAATTTCTTCTCTCCAGTGGACCCTCTGGTCTGGCAGGGTCCAACTTGGATTGTATTGAGCCATGGTTAGACTGAGTGGGGAGTTTCAACGGTATGTACTCGGCAGCCTGGACAACTGAATGAATAGATTGCCTCCTTGAAGCTATGCTATGCGATACTCCTTGATTCAAGTTTGAGGCAGGGCAATTTCCTTCGAGTATCAAACATTGTAATCTGGACGATTAGCCAATCTCATCCTGCAGCCCCTGATCGTCAGGCACAGTGCGAGCCCGATGAAGAACACACAATGAGTATGAATGGATTGGTCTGACAGCAATAGAACAGTACATTTATTAGTATCAGTCTTATATTAATTCAGTATCAGAATATCAGACTTACCCATAATAAACTATACATAGTACATAAATACATGGATGTATGTAGATAAAAGAATGGAAGTGGGTCACTTTTAATGAAGAAGTCACCTGCCCGACGCCCCTCAAATTCCACTCCCCGCGAATCTTTGGAAACTTCAACTTGTTCTCTTTTGAGTTACTTAAGTTTTTATGGCGGATTGATTGTTTTCCACGTGGGACAAGTCTCGTGCGCATACCACTCATCTCACATACTGTCTGCAATACATACTGACCACTGCAGTCATTCGGCCTCCTTGCTTGCGCACCAATCCCATTCGCAAACCCTCCCATCCCCAATTTCCAACTTCGTCCCTTTTTTGACATCGCACTCCTTTTCTCAACTTGAGCGCTTGCTCTCTTCCCCTCTCGGCGAGCCAGCGCCATGGCATACCCTCCGTCGTCTCAGCGCCCGCCACCTATGAGGCAATACGCGCCTTCTCCCGCGGCTCCTGCGCCCTACGCTCAAGATGATATGTACGGCGCCGGCGACTATGCGCCTGATTATGGGCCCGAGGACCCTGGTTATGGCTACCAGGCTGGTCCCCCGGCTCCTTATAGCTCATCGCAAGCACCGCGCTCGATGCGCCCACCAGGTCCGCCTGGTCCTGGCCGACCTCCAAATGGACGTGGTTATCCTGGCGATAGACCTCCCCCGCAGAAGCGCAGAGGACCACCACGTAAGTGGTTTGTACGAGACGCTTGAAGAAATCAAAATGCTAACGGAGAATCAAGCGAACGGTCGTCCCCCGCCCGGTTTCGACAACCCTTTCCCCGCTGTCGGTCCCAGAGACCCGAGAGACCCAAGAGACCCAAGAGACCCAAGAGACCCAAGAGACCCCAGAGACCCTAGAGATAGACGGGGTCCCCCTCCTCGCGGCTTGGAAAAGGGCATGGCTGCGATGGATATCAACGGACGACCTCCTCCTCGACCTCATACATCGAATTCGCGTCGTCCTCCAGATATGCGCCAACCACCACCTCGAGGAATGCCCCCAGTTCGTGGCAGAGGAGGATATCCCCCGGGCCCTGGACGTCCGCGACCAGATCGCGCGGATCGCGCATTCACCGATCCAAACGGACCGATGCCAGGCCCTCCGCGAAGTAACACCATGCCTCTTGGACAGCCACCAGTCATTTACCCACCTCATTCAGCCTACCCCGAGCCCGATTACCCAGGTAGCCCAATGGGTGAGATGATGCCTCCTCGGCCTAGTACTGCGGGTGGCACGCGACCCCCTCGCAGTCGCCCAGTGAATGATATTGACCCGGGACTGATGATCCCCCCGGACCCTGTGAACCGTGTCTCTTACGCACCTAAGGACTTTCTGGAGAGCTACTTTGACGGCGCGCCTCATGACGATGAACCGGACATGCCTAACTTCGACGCCATGCCAGCTAATACCATGGGACCAATAGACGAGATGGGACTGGATACGCCAAAACCCAAACCGACGGTGCAGACTCCCACATCCCCTGCATCTGGGGGAAGTCAATATGCAGCATTTTCCCCAGACTCCGGACCCGGAACCCCGCGTTCTCGATCTCATCCTAATCTCCGAGGTGATGGCCCTAATCAGTTTGAAAATGCCGGTTTCCAATTTGACATTCCACAAGAGACGCCGCCAGTGCCTGGAATGCACCAGCCGGACGGCTCAGGATATGGATACGAGCAGATGAGTCCATATTCTGCCCACAGTCAATCACCCTATTCCAACCAACCGCCTTATCAACCTGAGCCCGCACCGGCGCCAAATCCAGAGCAGAATCCGGATGCACTACCGCATCACCCAATGCCAGTGCCATTCCGACCTGGTCATGATCAAGCGGCAAAACCAGCCCCTGTCCGTCAATATAACAACCCAACTCCAGCTTCGGCGCCGGCGCCGGCGCCAGCACCCGCACACGCTGCCCCGCGACCCATGCCTCCTGATGGAATGGGAGCAGGGCCCGCGCCAGTCACGCAGGAGGAATTGCAGTCATTGCAAGCGAAGGCCCGTTCCAACCCCAGTGACCAGGCGACACAGCTCTTGCTGGCAAAGAAGCTTGTTGAGGCTGCCGTAGTCCTTGTGGAGAATAATAGCCGATTGGACACGAAGACCAAGATCAAGACTAAAGAGAAGTATATCGCAGACGCGCATAAATCTGTCAAGAAGCTTGTCTCTGCTGGCTACTCGGAAGCCCAGTTCTTCATGGCAGACTGCTACGGCGAGGGGTTGCTCGGTCTAGAAGTCGATCCCAAGGAAGCTTTTTCTTTATATCAATCTGCTGCGAAGCAAGGACATGCCCAGTCTGCCTATCGTGTCGCGGTCTGCTGTGAAATCGGTCAAGAAGAAGGCGGCGGTACAAAACGCGACCCACTCAAGGCTGTCCAGTGGTATAAACGAGCTGCAGCCCTAGGTGATACACCCGCAATGTATAAGATGGGCATGATTAATTTGAAGGGTCTACTCGGACAACCACGCAGTCCCCGCGAAGGAATTTCCTGGTTAAAACGAGCAGCTGAACGCGCCGACGCAGAGAACCCCCACGCTCTCCACGAACTTGCTTTGATGTATCAGAACGCCGGCAGCAACGATGTTATTATTCGTGATGAACAATATGCCAGTCAACTCTTCCACCAAGCTGCTGAATTAGGCTATAAGTATTCGCAATTCCGTCTTGGAACAGCATACGAGTATGGCTTGATGGGATGTCCGGTCGATAATCGCACGAGTATTATTTGGTATACCCGTGCCGCAGCACAGGGAGAGCACCAAAGTGAATTAGCTTTGAGTGGTTGGTACTTGACTGGATCGGAAGGGATATTACAACAAAATGACACAGAGGCGTACCTATGGGCACGTAAGGCCGCAACAGCCGGTCTTGCCAAGGCCGAATATGCGATGGGATATTTCACGGAAGTGGGAATTGGAGCTTCGGCTAATTTGGAAGATGCTAAGCGATGGTATTGGCGTGCAGCAGGTGAGTTTGCTTTACCTTGACATTCTACCTAGGATTGGTTTCGTATTTAGTGTTAGGGGTGGATTGGCTAATTTCTCGCAGCTCAAGGATTTCCCAAGGCGAGGGAGCGTCTTGAAGATTTGAAGAAAGGTGGACAACGGATGCAGAAGACTCGTCTTTCTCGCTCGGCTGTTAATAAACAGAGTGATGGAGATTGTGTTATTATGTGATCGTTCCGTTCTGTTCTGTTCTCGTCTTGTCCACTTCGATTTGATCTGATCTGCTCCTGATTCCCCCGACTTGTTCTAGTTTAACTAGACCGACTCGACTCGACTTATGTAACTTTTAATGACCCCAACGCTTGATGTACCATTTTTGCTTTTGTTTTTGTTTTCTTCTCTTCTTGCTGGACACCAGCTCTTA